>Ga0079226_10000352_pt1 | contig 31905 bp, 27 predicted proteins | sample Poulit2014_FD_76345 | JGI IMG/M metagenome (GOLD analysis project Ga0079226, IMG submission 76345) | Agricultural soil microbial communities from Georgia to study Nitrogen management - Poultry litter 2014 | ecosystem: Environmental > Terrestrial > Soil > Agricultural land | place: USA: Georgia...
ATATTAAGTTATAGAAAAATCTGATAAAATAAAACAAAGATTTGGTTGCAAAATAGTATATTGTCCTCCGTTATGTAAGCACTTACAATTATACCAAGTATATACTAAAAATTCCAATTTTCATTTCATGGATTAGATATATTTCAAATATCCTAGTAGTTGCGTCTTCATCTGGGTGCCGGTTAGGTAATGAAGGTTAGAGGCTTTTCATGCCTACTACTGCTTCATTAGATCGATTCCCACTCCAAATAAATGGCGGGAGGTAATTCCCCCTCCCGACACTTCGTTCAAAAATACCCCGTTTTTGAGATTGGGACCACATTTCATAACGCCTTTTTCCCGTACGTATCCATACTTGATTTATTTTTCCTACTTCCGGAAACCCATGTAAATAAAATTGCCAGAATAAGTACAAAGCCTAAATATCCTGTGATTGGATAAACAGAACCAACCAATTCAAGAAATCCTATAAAACTGGCGCCAAAAGCGAGTAGACTAACGAGCACGACACTAACTTTAAATCGAGGTGTCTCTGGTTGAACAAACCGAACAGTAAAAGCATATAACATACCGACCGCTGTATTAAAAATCATTCCGAGCAGTGCAATTGACATGAACATCCCAGCAACCGGTGACATATCAGTTGCCAGAAATAATGTCGGCATTTCTGCATCCTGAATTTTATCCGCATTCATAAATAATCCCAAATTAATTAAGAAAAGCAAAAGACCCAGTCCAATTCCCCCTAAGAAACCACCACGGCTCGCGATCTTATTGTTTTTAACAGTACCACCAATAATAGCAAGCATAGAAACACCTGCAGCAATATTATAAGATACATATAACATGCCGCCGATGAGCCAATTGGGTGCGGCAGATGGTTGATTAGAAGCAATGGTATCCAGTTCTCCAATGCTTGTACTGCTTGTAAAAATGGAATAGGCTGTAACAATGAATATCAAAATAAGAAGCAGTGGTGTGATCATACTAATAATTGAAATGACATTCTTTATATTTAAACATAACGTACCAATAACAAACAATGTAAGAAGAAGCGCACCGACCATTGGTTGCATACCAAATTGCTGTTCAAAAATAGACCCGCTGCCTGCAATCATCACGGAGGCTACACCAAATAAGAAAAAAGTAACTAAAATATCCACGCCTGTCCCAATATACTTACCGCAAATTTTATAGATAACATCCTTATGTGAAGTTGTCTGCAAACGGGAGCCAATCTGCATAATTTGCATACCTAGAAACGCAAACAATAAGGTCGCAATACTTGTTCCGATCAGACTATACCAACCAAAACTTGTGAAAAATTGAAGCACTTCCTGTCCGGATGCAAAACCTGCGCCAACAATAAGCCCGATGTAAGCTCCTGCAATTTGAAAAATGTTTTTCATCATCACTCCCCCTTCCTATCTAAATTTTGTGTGAATTTATCTCGAAAAGGAAAACCGCCAGTAACTTGATCCAAGGTCAGAATAGCTACGGCTTTCCTTAAGAAAGTGCTTGATTTCTCTTAAAAGTGAAATATCTTTTCCTCCACTGTAAAGGCTTCTAATGCTTCCTCATCAATTTCATAACCAATACCCGGTTGACTTGGTACATGAATGATGCCATTTTCCACTTCGACCTCAGGCATAATAATATCTTTTTCCCAGTACCTTGAAGAACCTGCAGTGTCTCCAGGTAAAGTAAACCCGGCTAATGTAGTTAAGGCAATATTATGGGCACGTCCGACACCCGCTTCCAGCATCCCACCACACCAAACGTCAATTCCGTGCGCATGACAGTAATCATGAATGCGTTTGGCTTCAGTAAGACCGCCAACACGTCCAATTTTTATATTAATAATTTTACAACTTCCAAGCTCAATCGCTTTTCTTGTATCTTCTAAGGAATGAATGCTTTCGTCTAAACAAATGGGTGTGTTCATGTTCGCCTGGAGTGTCGCATGATCCACAATATCGTCATGGGCCAGCGGTTGTTCAATCATCATCAGGTTTAAGTCGTCTAATTGCTTCAGATGCTCCATATCGTCTAAAGTATATGCTGAATTCGCATCTGCCATAATAGATGTGTCTGGAAAATGCTTGCGCACTTCTCGCAATACATCAACATCCCAGCCCGGTTTAATTTTTATTTTAATACGCTTATATCCCGTATTCACAAAGTAATCAACCGTATCTAACAGCTCTTTTAACGTTGGTTGAATACCAATACTAATACCGACATCAATATCTTGTCTCTCCCCGCCAAGTGCGGCCGCCAATGAGATATCTTTTTGTTTCGCATAAAGATCCCAAATTGCACCTTCCAATGCTGACTTTGCCATGTTATGGCGTTTAATCGGCGTAAATAGTTTGGATACATCGTCCGGATGGGTTAGTTTATTTTCCTGTAAAATTTTTATTAAAAAATCTTCCATCACATGTAAATTCGTCTTCACTGTTTCCTCGCTATACCAGGGACTTGTAAATGCAACGGACTCGCCGAACCCGCGATTGCCTCTATCATCAATGGCTTCAGTGATATAAAATTCTTTGTCCTGCATCGTACCAAAGCTTGTTGTAAATGGATGTTTTAATCGCATATTTAATTTGCGTAATTTTATCTGTTTGAGTGAAATTGTCAACCTGAAAACCTCCCAAGTCTGCTTTTCTTTTATTTTGTAAAGACATAATAACTTAATGAACGATTATGTTCCCGGATCAGATCTCTTGCCTGAAACCCATTTTCGAAAAGCGTTTGAAATACTTTTCGTGTCTCCATACGCCATTTTTTCGCAAGTTGAAAATCACTTTGCTTGATTGCTTGAAACTTCTTTGGAATCGCCACGAATAAGCAATCGGACGTATCAAATTCATGCGTGTAAAAGTCATCTTTAATTACTGGATCCGCCTCTGAAGTTGCGTCAAGCAACAATTTTCCCGTATCAAAAGGGAACGTTTTGTTTTCTCTGTTTTTGCTGATATCCCATTTAATTTGAATGCGGTCTGTTGGCAGCCCCTGATTCAGTTCATCATTCATAGATCCATAGTGATTTGCTTTATAAACAGCACCAGTTGCCCCAAGTTTATGCAAATTCACATAAGCATTTCGGCTTTCAAGCGGGTCAAATGTCCATGTAATCATTTCGTACCCCATCTGTCGTGCAATTTCGGCTTGCTTCAGTTTCATTTTTACACCAAGCCCATCTGTCTGATGTGCCGGTAAAATCCCAAGCATGTGGGAACATAAATAAGGAGTACGCCTATCAAAACCTGCAAAACTGTATAAAAAGCCAACCATTTTATCCCCATCAAATGCTCCCAAAATAATACTGCCATTATTTAAAGCCGTGAATGTTTGATGTACTGGTATTGGATCCATTTGCCATACAGCAGCTTCGACCTCCTGCATCTGATATAATTCTTCCATTGTTGTGAGTGAACGAATTACCAAATTACCCATGTCCCGCTTCCTCCTTTCAGCTGTATAATTCAATCGTTTTCTTTAACGCACGCGTCATAATTTCAACCGCTTTTGGAATAACTTCATGATCAAATGTCATATGTGGATGATGCAAGCCGGGCTCTAGATCACAACCGATAGCAAGCATCGTTGCTTTTAGTTCCGGGCGCTTAATTGTGTAAAAATGAAAGTCATCGCCACCTGTAGTTGCAATAACCTGTGACGTATTTTCCTCACCTGCACTTTCTATAATTGCTTCCCGCATTACGCTTACAGCATCCGCGTCAAGCACAGCAGCAGCTACATTAGCCCCAACTTCCAGATCAATCGTAACTTCATGATACGCAGCAAGCATTTGAGCGATCCGTTCTATTTTTTGCGTTAATAGTTGGATAACCTCATTCGTTTGTGCACGTACATCGATAGAAAAAGTGGCATTCCCGGGAATAATATTCGGGCTTTTCCCACCCGCTTGAAATGTCGTCATTTTTACCGAATGAGGAATCCTTGGATCGACTTGCACATTATTTAAATGTTGGAAAAATTCCGTTCCAACTTGAATCGCATTGGCATTTAAATGTGGACGGGCCCCGTGTGCGTCCTCTCCTTTAACCGACCCCTTAATAAATTTCGCTGCACCATGTTGAATCGCCGGAGCAAACTGTCCATTTTTAAGTTCTTCTACCGGGCGTAGGTGCATGCCGTAAAGAAAATCAACATCATCTACAACACCTTTATCAACAAGTTGTAGCGCTCCTGTCCCTTTTTCTTCAGCGGGCTGAAATATAAATCGGAATGTTCCCTTCTCGGGAATACCATTTTCAAGAAGAACCATAAGCACCCCAACTGCAATGGTCATATGTGCATCATGTCCGCAAGAATGATTAGCTCTAAAATTACCATCAACTTCCTGCCATAACGCATCCATATCAGCTCTTAATGCTATAATTGGCTGCCCGTGCCCAACATCAAAAACAAGACCTGTTGAATCTTCAAAAGTCGTGATCCTGCAATCGTATTTCGCTAATAAAGATTCAATATATGTGGTCGTCTTATATTCCTCCCAGCTTATTTCAGGGTGTTTATGTAAATGGTGAAAAACTTCTTTTAGAAAGGGTGTTAATCTTTCAATTGTCGCTTCCATACTTATCCTCCTAAAACAGATTAATCAAAAAAATCTTTTCCATTAATAGAATCAAACAGAGCCGCACGCTTTTGAAATTGTTCTGCATTTTTTAATGAAATAGCAGAAACTATACTGTTTGTTAACGACATGACAGCCGGCGCTATATCTAGTGTGGATTTCACTTTTAATTGTACTGGTAAAACTAGGTTTGCATGGGTCGTAATGGGTGAAATCGGCGAATCAGTAAACGCAATAACAAAAGCATTCTGCTGTTTCGCAAGCTTGGCGATATGAATAGTATCCTTCGCATATCGATGAAAGGAAAAAACAACTACAACACTTTGACCCGTGAGCTCGCTAATTCGCAGTAAAATATCGTCTACATGAGGTTGGTAAAGACGTGTGTTTCCCACAATCAGATCTAAAGCAAAGGCAAACCAGCTTGCTAATGCATTTGAGGAACGAACACCTGACACTAAGACCTGATCAGCAGCAGCTAGTTTTGTAACAGCTGTTTCCAGTTTCTCTTCTGAAAGTTGCTCCATCGTTTTTTGAATCGCATTTAAATCATTTGCCATTAAATTTTTAATAGGCTGAGGCTGCTCACTGTCTTCAACCGTTTTCTCCTCAATATAATCAGATAGACTACTTTTCTGAAAAAGATGATGCTGAACTTCCTCCTGTAAGGCACGATATCCCGAATAACCAAGTTTTTGACAAAAGCGAATCACTGTCGTCTCACTGACCCCCATCATTTTTCCAGCCTCGGCAGCCGAATGTACAGCAAATATTTTCGGGTCATCATATAGATGTGAGGCAATCTTCTGAAAATTATTCGAAAAAGCTAATTGATGTTCGGAGATCTTCTTATAAATAGATTCCATCAGGATCCCTCATTTTTTAAAGTATGAATTAAATACTTCTCAAATATTTTAAATAAAAGGAAATGCTTCACAATTTTATTTATTCTATCACACTTCATCTATTTCGGCAACAGCATATCCAACAACTCCGAAATATTTGATATTATTGTTGAAATTGGTTCTGCTTTTAGTTCATTTATCACAAGGAGCTGTTTGTATTTCAGTTTCTTCAATTACAAGTTGCTTTGTTCCTTGTGTTTTGCGATAATTTTTAGATCACGATCAACATATCCAAGTCGTTTGCGAAAGTGCGTCATCACGGAAGGGGCGAAAGAAACCTTTTTTGAAATTCGCATAGACCGTGGAAGTGTTGAAGATCCGGATTTCGGTAATTTCAACGGTTGCCAGTCGGCTGAGATTCTTTTTCTGTTGAATAGACAGTACCCTGAATGCATGCGGTATCTTATTTAGTGACGGTAATTGATGGGAGAGTAAATAAGATGTTAAAAAAGTAAAATAGAAAGAAAAACCCCCTTCTAAAATTCTAGACGGGGTTTCAATCCTCACAGATTCTATTTCTCCATTTACTTATTTAAAATATGGACATCCTTTCCTTGTTCATAATATACATTCATTTCATCTTCTGGAACAAGCCCTCCTCCGGTGGCCCAAGCAATATGAGTTATATTTTTAGGATCGATATTTTCATCTGACAAATAACTTGATTTCCCTATTCTTAACGGCCCCATAAGCCCAGGGGTAGCTGAAGGTTCCAAGTAAATATCCTCATTATCAGCTAATAGCTGTAGTAATTTAAATAACTGGTTGTCTTCTATGGTATATATTCCACTTACTAATTGATGACTGATAGTAGATGCAAATTTCGATGGTCGTGCAACAGCTAGACCATCAGCTTCCGTGTGATTACTAATTCCGAAATCCTGTACACTAAGCTTTTCCATTTCCCCTGTTAATAAACCGATTAAAGCCGAAGGAGCGTTTACTGGTTCCACAAAAAAAACACGGACGTTATCACCAAAAACATGCTTCATTCCAAAAGTAATACCACCCGGGGCTCCTCCAACACCACAAGGTAGGTAAATGAAGAGAGGATGTTCACGATCAACCCTAATATTTCTCTCTTTAAGTTTCTCTTTTAAATGAAGTGCTGCAGTACTGTATCCCAAAAATAAATGTCTCGAGTCTTCATCGTCTACAAAATAACCTTTTGGATCGGCAGTAATTATCTCTCTTCCAGTGGCAATTGCTTTACTAAAATCGCCTTTGATTTCTTGTACCTTAGCACCCTTTTTGCGGAGGAGATCCTTTTTCCATTGTTTAGCATCTGAAGACATATAGACCGTTACATTAAACCCAAGTTTCGTACTTATAATACCGATACTCAGTCCCAAATTTCCTGTTGAACCCACTCCAATAGAGTATTGTTGGAATAGACTTTTAAAATCTTGATTTGAAAAAACCTCATAGTTTTCTTCTTTGTTGATGAGCCCTTCACTAATTGCTAACGTTTCAGCATAATGTAGAATTTCGTATATACCACCCCGTGCTTTAATTGATCCTGCAACTGGTAGTTCATTGTCACATTTTAAGTAAAGAGATCCTTCAATTTTCGAAGAATATAATTTCCCAAGATTATCTTTCAACTGATTTATTTTTCTTAATGGCGATTCAATAATTCCATTTTTAGTGTCAGGAAATTCCTTTTTAAAAAATGGCTTAAATCGTTTCCACAACTGCTCAGCTTCCATCATATCTGTTTTGCTCACAGTCTCTGAATTAAACTGACTTATTGATTTTATCTTTGTATTTAACCATAGGGTTGGATTTAAATTAATTATTTCTTTAAGTAAAGGAAATCTATCTGTATACATTTTTATTTCTTTCTGAGAAAACATTTTTTCACCCTCTTTCTATAAAATCAGCTTTTTTAAAATCAACCTAAAACGCTACCATTACCGACTAAATTGCACTCTCCTTCCTCAACGCATACTTTGCCATTAACAATAACATAATTTATACCTACAGGATCTTTGGTTGGTTCATCATATGTAGATTTATCCGAAACCAGATTTGCATCAAAAATAACAACATCAGCCCAATAATCTTTTTGTAATACCCCGCGTTTCTCAAAACGTAGTAGCTGCGCGGGGGCACCCGACATATGATGGATTGCCTCTTCTAGCCTTAAAATACCTTTTTCTCTTACATATCTGGAGAGTATTCTAGGTTGAGTACCTGATAATCTAGGATGAGGCTTCCCACCAAATATACTATCAGAACCAACAATATGATAAGGGCTTTCCATTGCACTTTCCATATCTTCCTCGAGTCCCCAGTGGACAACCATAGTAATATTTCCTTCTTCTTCAATCAGTAGGTCAAAAGCTGTTTCTGCAGGAGCTATTCCTTTTAATTTGGATATTTTACTAATACTTTTTCCTTCATAGATTGCATTACTATCACTGCCCACAGAAGAAACAACAATATTATCCCAGCCACAATTATAAACCCAGTTTTCAAATCCTTTGCTTTCTTCCAATTCATGCTTTAATCTCTCACGTATATCCGGATCCTTTAATCGGGCAATCATTTCTTCAGTACCTCCATCATGCATCCAAGGAGGTAAGATTGCGTGAAAGACTGTAGAAGCAGCTGTATATGGATATTGATCAAATGTAACCTCAATTCCTTCAGAACGTGCTCCTTCTATCTTTTCTAAAATTCGTGGGTAATATTTACGATTTTTAATACCAATAACTTTTAGGTGCGAAATGTGTAGACGAACCCCTGACTCCCTTGCTACTTGAATCATTTCGTCTACTGCTTCTAAAATATTAAAGCTTTCGTTTCTCATATGAACTACGAAGCAGCCATCATACTTAGCAACTCCTTTACAAATTTCAATTAACTCCTCTGTGTTAGAAAAAACGTTAGGAGGATAAACTAAACCTGATGAAAAGCCTACTGCACCCTGTTCTAGACCTTCTTCTACGTGCTTTCTCATCTCTATCATTTCCTGTTTTGTGGCTTCTCGTTTTTCAAATCCCATTACCAATGTTCTTACATTGCCATGCGGTACTAGATATGTCATATTGCCCAGAATGTTTGATTCTTTTAGGTGAGTTAAATAGTCTGATATACTAAACCAATTCCAATCACCAATATCTCCGTCTAATCCTTTTAATTGTTTCTGCCAAAGCACTTTTGTATCATTGTTCACTGGTGCAACGGATATCCCGTCCTGCCCCAATAGTTCAGTAGTTACACCTTGCTTTAATTTTATTTGATGAATTTCTGGATCCATACATAAAAGATCGGAATGTACATGTGTATCTATAAAACCAGGAGACACAACTTTTCCCGTAGCATCTATTTCCTTTATTGCGCCTTCGTTGATTGATTTCTTCATCCCTACGATCTTTCCATTTTTAATTGCAACATCCAATTTTGTCCAAGGATTATTCATTCCATCAACAACATACCCATTTTTGATTAAAATATCTAACATTATTCTCCCCCTATAATGATTACTATTTTTCCTCTAGTTACCAATTTCCGAACATTTTTTGGTTCCGGATAAGTTAAGTAGATTTCTGATTCAAGTATATATAATACTAAATTCCATACTGACTTTTAACCTTTTCAACGCTTCGAATCACTTTTCCATTCGACGCAGCTGTAAATTCACCACCCTCCACTGTCAATTTACCATTTACAATCACATGCTCAATTCCGCTGGGAAGCTGTAGAGGTTCTTCATAGGTGGCATTATCTATTATAGTAGTTGGATCGAATACAACAATATCTGCCCAATACCCTTCTCGCAGGAAACCTCTATCTTTTAATCGTAACATTTGTGCTGCAGCTCCAGTCATCTTCCTTATTCCTTCAGATAGTGTAAAGGCCATTTCATCTCTTGCGTATTTTCCGAGTACTCTAGCAAATGTTCCATAAAGTCTTGGATGTGGCTTTCCTCCGAATATACCGTCTGCTCCAACCATTTGTAACGGATGTTGCATCCCATAAATCAAATCCTCTTCTTCTCCCCAATGCACAGTCATGGTAATAGCAGCTTTTTCCTCTACTAAAAGATCTAGCGATGCATCATCAGGTGACTGTCCTCGAAGCATTGCAATTTCAGCCATGTTTTTTCCTTCTATATATTTATTCTTATCTGAGACAACAGAATTAATGACAATATTCTCCCATCCACAATTAAAGACCCAATTCTCATAATTATTATTTTCCTTGAATTCCTGTTTAATTTTTTCTCTATTATCTTGATTATTTAACTTTTCGAGCAAATGATCTGTACCACCAGCATGCATCCATGGTGGTAAAATACTATGAAACACTGTAGAACCGGCAGTATAAGGATATTGGTCAAAAGTGACTTCTATACCCTCTTTTCTAGCTTTATTTAATTTTTCAAGAAAAATCTTAAACTTATCACGATTAATTTTACCCGCCACTTTAAAATGGGAGACGTGCAATCGGATACCCGTTTGCCTTGCTACATCAACTACTTCTTTCAACGCTTCTAATGACTTGTTGCTCTCATTTCGAATGTGAACGACAAAAACGCCATCATACTTTGCTGCACCTTTACAAATAGCCACTAGTTCCTCTTTGTTTGAAAACACATTAGGTGGGTATATCAGTCCAGAGGATACTCCAACTGCACCTTGCTCCATCCCCTCCTCGACCAATTTCGTCATTTGATCTAATTCTTCCTTTGTGGCTGTCCTTTCATCAAAATCCATCACAAGTGTTCGTACCCCCCCGTGCGGTACTAAGTACAAAACATTACCTGCAATCGGAGTTTGCTCTAAATAACTTAGATAGTCATCAATACTTTCCCATGGCCAATCCCCAATATCGCCATCCAATCCTTTTAACTGGTTTTGCCATAAAGGCTTAGTGCCTTTTGATACTGGGGCTACCGAAATACCATCTTGTCCTAAGAGTTCTGTTGTCACTCCTTGTTGCAACCGAATTTTATGGACTTCCGGCCTTGTACATAATAAATCACTATGTGAATGCGTATCGATAAATCCTGGTGATACGGCCATATTTTTTGCATCTATTTCAAATTCGGCACTTAATGCATCCAATTTATCAATGCTTACTATTTTTCCATCCTTTATTCCAATATCGAGTTTTGTGGATGGATTTCCTGTACCGTCATATACTTGTCCGTTTTTTATTATGATATCAAACATACAACCCCTCCTTATTTATTTGGCAATATTCTTATTGACTTGATTTTGAATTGGTTCGGCCCCCCAAAACTTATTAATTATTTCAATACTTGGTTTTTCTGTTAAATAACTAACGACAATCATGCTAGTAATATTTAAAAATAAAGAGATCGCAATCGGATGCATTCCAAAAGGATTTTCAAATATTGAAGTTGCGACAACATATGAAATAAATCCTGTACACATGGAAACAATAGCTCCCCACTTATTTGCACGCTTCCAATATAATCCAAAAACAATTACCGCAAATAAGGTAGCTTCGAGTCCGCCAATGGCAAATATTACAACAAACTGGATTAGATCAGGTGGCGTCAGTGTAATAAGGACAACAGCAGTACCAATAATCAAAGTTGAAAAATAGGATAATTTTGTAATGGTTTTTTCGGATGCTTTGGGATTTATATAGTTCAAGAATAAATCTTTTACTATCGTTGAACTTGTGACTAGTAGCATAGAATCAACTGTAGATATTATTGCCGCTAAGGGTGCAGCTAGAATCAATCCAGCTAACCAACCGGGTACTAATTCTACTATCAATAAAAGGAGTGCCATATCTGGTACTTCCACATTTGGTAACAATACTCGAACCATCGGTCCTATTGAAGCAAATCCAATCGAGAAAAGCCCCATAATGATAACTGCATAAATCATCCCTTTATGCATGGACTTAGAATCTTTAAATGTCATACCACGTACAGCAGCATGTGGCAAGCCGAGCATAGCAATACCGAATAATAGGAAGTAAGAAAAGAGTAATGATGGGTTAATCCCACTGCCCCCAGGTATTGTCACCAATTCCGGATGGTCCACGGTTAATTTGCTTACGATTGAGCCAAATCCATCGGTTTTCACCATAATTATTATCCATACTAAAATTCCACCAAGTATCATTGCAACACCTTGTATTGCATCCGTAATTGCAACTCCTCTATATCCACCGAATACAGTAAGTAAAACAACTACTGCTCCAAAAATAAGTAATCCCCATTGATAAGGAAAGCCTGTAACAGCTTCTAATATCCTTGCACCACCAGCAAACTGGGCAATCATATATGCACTAATAAATATTAATATTCCAAGTGCACTAGCAATGATTACCGCATGACTTTGGTACCTTTCTTTCAAAAAGTCCGTAATCGTTACAGCACCTATCCTTCTAGCAATGATAGCGAATTTCTTCCCTAATATTCCTAATATATAAACCCCCATTGCAGTTTGAGCCGCAATAACTAACGGCCAACTAAAACCTTGTTCATAACCTACACCAGTTGCGCCAATAAATGTACCTGCACTTGCTGTAGATGCAACCATGGTAAATGCTAATACCAATGGACCTAAACTTCTGCCACCAACGAAGAACTCTTCATGAAAAGTAGATTTACTATTTTTCAAATATTTATGGAAATAACTCCCAATTATTAAAGTAGCTAGTAAGTAAAGAATAATTGGTATTAAAATATCTAATTTCACTCTTCATCCTCCTCTACATAAGCATCCAATGACATGTCTTTAAAAAGAAATTTAACCATTAAATAAGTTGAAATACATAACAAGCCAGTTGAAATAACCACTCCATAAAAGTACCATTTTGGAAAGCCTGCAACTAGTTTAATCTCACTTGCTTCAACGTTATATCCAAAAGGAAAAGTTAAACCAAAAACTAATAGTATATTGAAAATAAAGAAAACAATTGTATATACGACCTCCTTATTACATTGTTTAAATCTCTTATCCTCTTTTACGATTTCCTTTTTCATAAAATCCCTCTTTCTATATTTTTATGTTCCTTCTCACTTTTGAATATTCCCAAAATTTAGTCCGTATTTAAAAGTTGCAAAATAATTATATTACATTTATGAGAAGATTATATTATTAAATTAATGCTTAAAGTTTGTCGTGAAGTATCAAATACATTTTAAGGATAATTTCTACCACTATTATAACAATACAAAAAATTAACTAATAACTACATTCATTTTATCACCCCACGAATTCTCTTTAATACTTCTATTCGGCCATCTGCAAAACTTGCCCAAAATGGATCATGTCCACCAGTCATTGTAATAGTCTTTCCCAATGCAATGAGACGGAGGCCTAAAAACAGATGTCGATTCAAAGATTCAGCTAAGTGTAACGCAACATCATCAATAGATCCCAGCTCTCTTATAGTTGTTACACCTGCTTGTAAATAACTTTGACAATTCGCTACTGAACGGATGAGTAATTGTTCATAACTCTCTTTCATATGTTTCTACAGAGGCTGGGGATCTATCCCACATACAACGAACATATAAATCAATGAGCTCCGGGAATAACACCCATTTTTATTTACCACTTTAATATTTTCAGTATTTTGTTGTAAACCTGGCTGTCTCTTCTCCGTCGTGAATAGCCTTCAATTTATTAAATTCTTCACCAGTGAGCAGTGCTGCCCCTGTAATTACCTTGTCCAGAACTCCAATCTTTTCTAAAGAGCCTTCTGTAATTAAGATATTAGTAATAACCTGTTTTTATAACTCTTTTATTTTATGACAATGAATTTTTCAAATAGAATTAAAATAGATGCATAAATTAACTCCAACTAGGACTTAAACTAAATAGGTGAACCTGCCCCCTTGTCCCCGCCCCCAACTGTTTTCCCATCAATAACTACTTATTTCCCAATCCCCTTACCCCGGAGTAACAAGCTCTCCAATCAGGTTGCTTTGAATTCGTCCATCTTTCATTACTGCTGTACCTCTTACAATAGTCATAACAGGCATTCCTTTTATGTGTATCCCATCGTAAGCTGTTACTTTGCTCTTACTGTGAAGTTTTTCCCTTTTAATAACTGTCTCCTTATCCATATCTACAATCGTGAGGTCAGCGTCAGATCCAACCTGAAGTGTTCCTTTTTGTGGATAGACTCCAAATTGTTTAGCTGGATTTGTTGATAGTAGGGAAACAAGTTGTTGAATTGTAATCTTTTCATCTGATACAGCATTTAACATTAAAGACGCAAGCGTCTCAACTCCACACATACCCGCAGGAACAGTCCATAAATTTCCTTCCTTTTCTTCAGCTGTATGCGGTGCATGATCCGAACAAACGAAAGAAAGAACGCCTTCTTTGATCCCTTCCCAAAGCCTATCTTGATCTTTTTTATATTTCACAAGGGGATATACCTTCATTTCGGGACCGATTTTCTCATAGTCTTCATTTGTTAAAAATAAGTAGTGCGGGCAAGTTTCAGCTGTAATTGGATAGCCTTCTTCTTGTGCACGTTTAATCAATTCAACACCTTCTGCTGTACTGACATGCAGGATATGCAACCTGGTTCCCGTTTTTTTCGCCATTGCTATTCCGGCCTGAATGGTTAATTCCTCTGCTAAATTAGGTCTGGATGCTAAAACAGTGTCATAATCACTTTTATTTGTTTCTTTCATTTTTTTCGTTAAATAGTTAATTAAATCGCTATTTTCCGCATGAACAGCAAATGTTTTCCCTGTTTTAGCAACTTCATCTAACATCTGGTAAACTTCTCCATCATCACAAGGTGGAATGACATTTTTCATCCCTTCTTCATAATTATAAATTAACTCAAAGGTATTTTTATTTACCGCATAACCCCAAAAATATTTAAAACCGATAACTCCTGAATGATTCAAATCTTGAAGTTCATTGATATTCAAATCGCCTAGGCAAATTCCCCATATCCCAAAATCAACATGTGCTTTTCCTTTTAAATTTTCTACTTGTTTATTGAAGTTTTCCCTATTATTTACCGGGGGATTTGTGTTTGGCATTTCAAATACCGTTGTAATACCTCCTGCTGCAGCTGCCTGGGTTGAATGGTAAAAATCTTCTTTATAAGTTGCTCCTTTATCTCTTGAATGAACATGAGTATCTATCAATCCAGGTAACAGATACAAGCCTGCAGCATCGGTTATTTCTTTTGCTTCACCAGTTAATTTATCAGCTGATATGGAGGCGATTTTACCGTCTTTAATATATATGTTCGCTTGATAGACAGTCTCTTCGGTTACAATATTTCCATTTTCAATTACATGATCCCATTGCATGGTGGATTTCCCCTTCACTAACATATTCATTAAAAGATTCTACTTGTTGCATAGGTAGTTCGACTTTTCCAACCAAATCATTAATGTCTTCTATTTGATAAGCAATCATGTATTCCTTTATTCCTTCCAATATTTCCATCATAGACATAGGATTGATGAAGCTCGCTGTTCCAACCTGTATCGCATTCGCTCCAGCTAATATCATTTCAATTGCATCTTCCCAATTACTTACACCACCACACCCTATGATCGGAAGCGCTGTGACTTTTCGTACTTGATGGATCAAGCGAACGATGATGGGTTTGGTAGCTGGGCCGGATATGCCACCTAATACATTTCCGATTTTCGGCTTTCGTGTATGAATATCTATTGCCATTGCCAACATTGTATTGGCGACATTCAATCCATCTGCTCCCCCACGCTCACAAGCAAGTGCAATTTCTTGAATGCTCGTCACATTTGGTGTTAGTTTAGCAATTATTGGTTGGTCTGTTGCCTCTTTGACTTTTTTAATAAGCTGGTAAGATAATTCAGCATCCATTCCAAACGCTTTTCCATCGCCTTCCAAGTTAGGACAGGAGATATTCAATTCGATTCCGGCAACGTTTTTTTCCTTACCGATTATTTCTGACATTTCAACGAATTCCTCTACAGAATCTGCTGAAATACTTGCGATAAGCGGGGTATCATACTGCTCATATTGAGGCAATATATGTTCTATATAATATAGTAATCCCTTACTTTGAATTCCAATTGAATTAAGCATGCCACCAGTTACTTCACATACTCTCGGCGTGTCATTTCCCCCTCGTGGATATTTTGTGATACTTTTAGGAACAATGGCACCCAGATCATTAAAATCAAATAAAGATTCCATCTCAAAACCAAATGCTCCAGATGCTGGCATGACAGGATTCTTTAAATGAAGGTCACCAATTTTAACACCCAGTTTTAAGTTTTCCATTATGCTAATACCACCTTTTCTAAGTCGAACACCGGTCCTTCTTTGCATACGCGGACAGAATGTATTCTATCTTCTTCTTGAATATCACATACACAGGCGTAACAAACTCCCATCGCACATCCCATATGTTCTTCTAGTGCAATTTGCGCCGGAATATGATTGTCCCTGGAAATCTTTTGTAATAATTTCGAAAGACGTTTTGATCCGCAAGTAAAGGTAGCTTTAATATCATTTTCAACTAAAAGCTGTTCAATTAACTGTTGCACGTTTTGGACATCACTAGTACCATCTTCTTCAGTGACTTTAATAACTTGTGCTCCGAACCCTTGTAGTACCTCCGTTGCAAGCAGGTCATCATTGCTTCTGGCACTCAGTATCGCAATACATTTCACATTTTTTTCTACCGCTTCTTGAGCAAGTGCGGCCAATGTTGCAATTCCCACTCCTCTTGCAAGCAATAAAATGGTGTCCCATTCTTTATCCAAAGTAAAACCTATTCCTAGCGGCCCAAAAATATCCACTTTTTCTCCCTCAACAACGTCTGTTAATTTTATCGTTCCTTGACCTTTAATAAGGTAGAGGAATTCAATTGTTTTTTCTTCTTTGTTAATACGATAAATACTAAAAGGACGTCTTAAAAAAGGTAACTCAGCTTCCCCACATTTTATATTAAAGAATTGCCCCGGTTTAATTGAATCTGTCATTGAAGAAGCATCCAATTTCATATGCCAATAGCGTTCACTAACTTTAACATTTGATAGCACTTTCAATTTATTTACCTTCATAAAATTCACCTCACCAACTTTTTACTAACTTGAGCCCATTTTAAAACTTCCTCTTTCAATAGGTCAGTACCCACAGCTATCTGATCCAATGAGGTATATTCTTCCGGATTATGACTTAAACCATTTTTTGATGGAATAAATAACAAAGCAGCTGGACTCAACTGTGCCATATTCATTGCATCATGACCTGCCCCACTTGGCATAAGTCTATAGGACAATCCCTTTTTCTCACAAGTTTCCTTTGTACTATCGATCATGGACCCATCCATATTAATCGGCTTGTCATCAGACATCTTTGTACGATTAATATTTAATTCTCGTTGCATTTTGATTTGATGTATGGCATTATCTAATGCTTTAATGATAACTTCCTTTGATTCTACTGAAGTACCTCGAATATCAATCTTCATTTCTACCATCCCGGGAATGATATTCATCGCACCAGGTTTTACATCACATACACCAACAGTTGCAACCGTTCCTCTTGGTGCTTCAGATTGTGCAACTGCTTCCAGTGCAAGTGCAATTTCTGCTGCGCCTAAGAAAGCATCTTTACGGTAATGCATAGGGGTGGAGCCAGAATGGGATGCCTCCCCTTGTATTTGTAATTTAAATCTGGTCGGTCCTGCAATTCCCGTTACAATACCAATTTGTTTCCCTTCCTTTTCCAGAACCGGTCCTTGTTCAATATGAAGTTCAATAAACACTTTCAATTCCTCTTTACTACGGGCAGCTTGCTTCATTTCACCAATGTTAAGAGAGTATTTAGAAAATTCACCTTGTATGGATATACCATTTTTATCTTTTAAGTCTGCAATGTCTTCTTTTTCTAAAACACCGGCCATTGCCTTACTTCCAAGCGTTGAAAAGCCAAATCTCGCTGACTCTTCACATGCAAAGACTATTACTTCTAATGGATGCTCCGTCTCTATATCGTTATCATTTAAACTGCGGATGACTTCTAAAGCGGCTACAATGCCAACGGTACCATCATACGCCCCGGCTTCGTACACACTATCAATATGAGATCCGAAAGCTACTGCCGGAAGTGCGGGATCTGTTCCCTCGCGTCGCGCAATTACATTACCGACTGCATCGACATTTACTTTCATACCTTCTTGTTCACAAAGATCAATGATATACTGCGTAGCTCGCCGTTCTACATCCGTATATGCTAATCGATTTATACCTTCGCCTGGGTCACTAAATTTATTAAGCTCTTTCAGTGTATTTTCTATACGTTTTATGTCCAATGTCTCGCCCCACTTTCTTACAAATATCCTACTATTATTATAATACAAGGCGAGACACCTTTCTCATGTCTAAACAAACAGAAATTTCCTTGTTTTTTCATTACAACCTATAATGATTTGGTTAGTTAAACATATCTACCGTGTAGAATGAAAAGAATTCCTTTTAAAAGGCTAAATAAGACCGTCATTGTTATGACCGTCCTATTTATATATTCATGATAACTTCATGCTTTATTGTTTAACTTTATGATTCCGACATTATTTTCTATCTGAATCTGAGTTCCATACGGCGTTGATAATTTTTGAAGTTCCGTTAGAATGGAAGATTTTTTTGATACTTTTGGCCATCCTCTTTGGTACCGCTTTTTACCATAACCCAATTCAATTGGATAAAGTACAACTTCTGTTAACTCCCCTTCCTTCATCTTCCAATACGGAATAACCGACTCCCAAACGAGTGGGTTCGTTCCCAGTCCAATTGTATCTTTACTACTTCTTTTATCTATCGCATCAGCAACATTCTTATCAGCAGATAAACCGTATTTCTCATAAAAATCTGCAGGAAGAAAAGACACAGTGTCATTTTGAAAAATAAAATTACCTAAACTATAAAAAATTGGCCGATTTCGATAAATTTCTATTCCTCGTAAAATATGTGGACCATGGCCCAATATTGCATCTGCACCTTCATCAATGAAAATTCTGGATACCTTTTCGATAAAATCTGCAGTAAGCTGTTTATCTTCTCCCTGCATTTCATGTGAATGAATACTGACCACAATATAATCGGCCTGACGTTTTGCTTCATGAATCGAAGCTATAGTCCTTTTCATATCACGCTCATTCGGGGTCCGTTTGCGACCTGGGACCTTACTCTCCGAAAATTTATGGTTACCAAAGGTTACTTCCTGCTTATTCTCGTGAGGTAAGAAACCTTCCAAAATATCCAAATTCCGTTGAGCATTAATTCCTGTCTCTTCTGCAATTTCCTTTAATAGCTTTAAATTCTCATATGTCGTTTGATAATGATTTGTATATCGTAATCCATTAACCCCTGGACGTCCTGATCCATCCCTTCTTTGTTCACCAGCCAACCATGTTTCATGAAATGTGGAAGTTAACGCAATCAATGCTACTCTCCCTGATGCAAGGTCAATATATTTAGGGGAGCTTGCTTCCGCTAAGTTCTCTCCGACTCCCGCATGAACAAGGCCCGCTTTTTCCAGATGATATTTTGTATCCAGTAGCCCTTTATATAAATAATCTAATGTATGGTTATTCGCCCAAGCAACACAATTGAATCCATATGATTTAAGGTCATTAATAACTTCAGGTTGAGCACTTGCCCACGTTCCTCCACTAACTGCTGAAGGCATTTTTCCAGTACTTGGTGTTGTCATTTCGAAGTTTGTAAATTTAAAATCACCTTGATTAATAAGCTGTGAAACCTCCTTAAAATCAACGGAATCGCTAGCCAATCGTCTCGTAATAAAGCTATCTCCTGTTGCTGTAAAAGAAATTTCTCCTTGTCTCAAATCCACACCTCTTCTCTTTATTTTATCCGACACATCACCAATTTGATTAATTTCGGGTTCTCCATCAAAACTTAATCAAATACATTTACCAGGAATAGAGTTATTTCAGGTACATAAGTTATTAGTAAAAGAGCCCCAAGGTTAAACGCTAAAAACCTTAACAATCCGGGCATCATTTCACTAAGACTTACTTTAGCAATTGTCTGTGCCACAAATATATTAATTCCAAACGGCGGTGTATACATACCCAACGCTAGATTGGCAATCATCACTACCCCTAAATGTACTGGATCGATTCCTAAAGCCATTGCAGCTGGGTAAATTAATGGTGCAGTAACAATAATAGCTGCTACCCCTTCCATAAACATCCCCATAAACAATAAAATCAGGTTAAGTATGAGTAAAAACAATATGGCAGAAGTGATATTTTGCGAAATAAATTCTGCTACCATTTGGGGAAATCTTTCTCTTGTGAGCACCCATCCGAGAACCTGCGCAGCAGCTACCAAAACAAGGACTTGTGCTGAAGTAACTGCAGACTCGATACTAATTTTGAAAACCTTCCCTAACGTCAATTCTTTATAAACGAAGAAACCAATGATAAAGGCATAAACCGCTGAAACTCCCGCCGCTTCCGTAGGGCTAAAAATCCCAGAGTATATTCCCCCTAAAATGATAACTGGAATCAATAATGCCCACCATGCTTCACCAAAGGATCTCACTAAATCCCGCCATGATGCTTTTGTATCTTTTGGGAGTTTATGCTTTTTGGCATAAATATAAATGTAAAGAATAGAAGATAGACCAAAAACGATACCTGCTCCAATCCCGGCGATAAAAAGTTTCCCCACAGATACACCTGTTACGGAACCAAAAATGATTAATGTAATGCTTGGAGGGATGATGAGTGATACCGAACCCGCGGAAGCCAATAAACCAGTTGAAAAGGTTTTGCTATATCCTCCCCGTCTTAAATCCGGATACATGATTTTCCCTATAGCTATAACTGTTGCCGGACTTGAACCGGAAAGCGCACCAAAGAACATACTTGCGACTTGCGTTGTTAGTGCAGTCCCACCCGATAAATGACCAACCAAAGCACGGGAAAAGTCTAAAATTCTTTTAGAAAGCCCTCCACTATCCATAATGTTAGCTGCTAAAATAAAAAACGGTAAGGCCATTAATGCAAACTGATCTAATCCGCCAAATAAACGCTGAATTAAAATCATCGTTTCAATATCACTGAAGAAAATGACAGCTAAAAATGTTGCCAAGCCTAGCGAAATAAATATCGGAACACTAGTTAATAAAAATAGTAAAATGAGGATTCCTAGTATAATCAGCATGTTAATTCTCCTTTTAGTCCGAACTCATTTTGGGGTTTTTCACCAAATCATATGTATGAATGCAAATATGAAGGATTGATAAAATGGCACCCAAAGGAATTGCTAAATAAATCCAAAATATCTCGATTTCTAACGAGGGCGTAATTTGTCCTGAACGCATACTAAATATAACGAGATCAAATCCATATTTGATAAGTAAAAGCATAAAAATAACAGAAAATATATTTATGTAAATTTGAAGTTTTCGTTTCCCTTTTTCAGATAAATAGTTCATTAATAAATCAACACCGACATGCATCCCTCTGCGAAAGCAAATGCTTGAACCGATGAAAGCAATCCAAATCATAGCATACCGGATAAACTCCTCTGCCCATGATGTATTCGCTGCAAAAAAATAGCGTAATATGATATTTACAAAGAGAATGATAGTGGCAGCTATAATAGCAGTCCCTACAAAAACATCTTCAGTTTTTTTAATTAACTTCATCGTCTTCCACCTTTCTTTATGTTTCACCAATATTTTTTAATAAAAAACAAGGGACTATAAAAACGAATACGTGTTATAATCCCTTGTTAAAAATTGTCGCGTACGTTAGCTCTCCGCTTTTTTAATTTCTTCTTTTACTTTCTTCAGCAATTTTAATTGTTCTTTTGTATTATAAACTTTCTCATGAAAAGGTTCTGATAACTCTTTAAAAACCTCTATTTCTTCATCCGTTAATTCATAGTAATCTACGCCTGAATCAATGATTTGTTGTCTATACTCTTTTTCTTTCTCACGAAGCGATGTTCTTGCTGCTGCTTTTCCTTCTTCCTCAGCCTCCAGAATTAAAGTCTGAACTTCATCGGGGAGATCTTCAAACCAACTTTTATTTGTTAAAAGTACATAGGTCATCGTTCCATGGTAGCTTTCAATAATGTGGTTTTGTACTTCGTGATAATTATTTGAAAATATCGTTTGTAAAGGATTTTCTTGCCCATCTACGACACCTTGTTGCAAGGAATTATACACCTCAGCATATGGTACAGGTATAGCGTTTGCACCCCATTGTTTATATTGATCAATTAATAGGGGGGATTCCATTACCCTCATCGTCAGGCCTTTCATATCGGACGGTTGTTTAATAGGGGTATCTTTTGTAGTAAATAATTTATAACCACCAGGCCAGAAACCTAGGCCTTTGAAACCGCCATCATCTAATGTATCTAAAATTTCTGTCCCTACTTCACTGTCAAGAACACTATATTTGTCTTTAGCTTCTTTTGGCCAAAAATAAGGAAGATCTACTATCTTAATATCATCTACAAATGGTGTAATAACAGCTGGTGGCTGCATAGTAATATTTATTTCACCAATTTGGGTTGACTCTACTTGTTCTCTAAGGCTACCAAGTTGCGAGGATGGATATATATCTACTGTAATTTTGCCATCGGTCTTTTCTTCCATAATTTCCTTGAATTTTTCTGCTCCGATATCTTCCGGACTTTCCAAAGGTTGATTGTGACCAAAAACAATATTCATTTCAGGAAATTCGCCATTTTCCCCTTTACCTTTTGCTCCAACATCTGACTCTTCGCACGCTGTCAGTAAAAGTAAAATAGCAGCGAAAACATATACGATACTTTTTTTATTAACCATAAATCTTCCCCCAACCTTTATAGTTGTATAACTAATATCTTAGCCAGTGCTCTACATTAAGAATAACCAATAACCATGTAAGCGTTTTATCAATAATATATTAGTTTTCCGAAGATTTAAATATATGTAATAGACAAAAAAATGATGATTTTATTGTCTAAGCGGACAAATGAAATTATGAATTAATATTCGGTATATTACTGAAGTTAAACATTTCATGTATTTTCAAACCTAAAAAAAGGTTCATTTTTCCTTCTGTCTTTTTAAAATTACACCCTGTTATTTCTTCTATTTTTCTAATTCTATATTTTAATGTATTTACATGTATATACATATCATTAGCTGTGTTTTTCAAAACCTCATCATTATTAAAATAAGCTTTTAATGTTTTTAACAGTTCATTATTTGTATCATGTTCTATTAATTTTCCTATCGTTTCCTCATAAAAGTCAAAAAGTTCTTTCTGATCTTTTAGTTGATTAATTAATCGGTATACCCCCAGATCATCATAATAAATGATCCCTTGAGAATCTTTGATGCTTTCACTCAAATGTACTGCTTGTTCGGCCTGCATAAAACTCTGTTGAATACCTTCAGGACCTGCCCCTACTCTACCTATACCTAAAAATAATTTAGATGTAGAACTAATATGATTAGACAGTGCATCATACATTCTTTTGTAAACTTGCTCCATATCATCACGAACAGGCAGGATAATACAAACGCCATTCCTTATATGGCCTACCAATACTCCAGGTTTTATATTTTGAAGAATCGTATTAATCTCGTAGTCTTTTATTTTTTCGTAATTATCAGTCTTAAAACCTTTATCCTTCGTGTTGAATAGCAAACAAACATATTCCGTGTCTTTAGTTATGCGGTATTTCTTTCCCCATTCAATCATGTTTTTTTCTTTAATGTTTTCACTAAATAATAATTCCCTTATGAAATCACTTTTATATTGTTGTTCAACATCATATTTAACCTTTAATCTTAAGAACTCCAATGACAATAAACTGGAGGCTTTCTCAAGAATAGCAAGATCCGTTGATAAATGGTCCGTATTCATTTCCCAGCATGTTAAGTTTCCATAGTATTGTCCATCAACCATGATTGGAGCGACAATGCATGAAAGCATTTCTCCTCCATATTCACGTTTGAAATAAATAGGTCTTTGAATGTGGGTTAGTTCGTATATTTGATCCTTATCTAAAGGTGAAATAGGATACGCAGGGGTTGGAACTTCTATATAGGCAAATTCACTTTCTATAGTTATTATATTTTTTGTAAGATACCTGACATTCTTTACGAATTCTTCAACGCCCTGCACATTTAATGATATTTCATGCAGTACTTTTGTAGCCAGTTCAAAATCTTCCTGCAAAACTATTTTTTCATTAAAAATATGGTGCATGACAGGAGATAAAATATCCAAGTATTTAACATCATCAGGAATTTCAATAACCGGAAATCCTAACTTATTGGCACTATCGATGATTTCAATTGGTATACTTTCAACAAATTGAGACGGTTTTATAGCCAACCCTGATGCCCCTGCGCTATGAAGTCTCTGAACCAGCATATTTCGAGCCTCTAAATCATCTTTAATAGCAAAAAGGGAAGTTAAAATCAGTTCTCTTCCTTTTAACCATTGGACAATTTCAGGCACTTCCATAATTGTAATGTTTTCAACAATACGCGACATTCCCTTATGCCCGGCGACTACTTTACACGCACTAAACTTCCCTAATTTTATTGCATTACGCAACGAGATACCCATTGTTCTACCTCCCTAGTATCCAAAACAAAACCTGTGCTTATTAAAATTTATCTTTTCTTTATCTGAATCCATTTCAAGACCGCTCTTTTTAAAATACATAAGCCTCTAACCGTAGATGGATGTAATTACAACCTAATCTTTCTTTAAAGTTGGAATTCCTTTTTAAATTCTTCGAATCCAATTCAAGTTCTTCACAACAAGATTTTACTTCTTTTAAAAAGTCAAAACCTTCTTTAACTGGATGATCCCGATATTCCGAGTAAAAAATTAATAGATTGTGCAGTTTAGAAAAGGCATCTAATTTTAAATTATTCAGCATTTAATTTCACCTCTTTCCTACATCTATATTGAAAATTTCATCCAACTTAGTATATTTAATATTGTCAATATACCATATTATACTGTTGTACTTATGAAAATTACCACTTGAATTAAACTGAATATGAATATTCAAGGCATTAGAATAGACGCATGGACTAACCCATGCACTCCTCCACCATACCTTAGTTTTAGGTAACCCATTAAACTTCATACAGTTTCATCTATTTAGTCTTTAGCAGGCTACCAATAAATAATAAACACCAAAAATCTGCTGACTAAGCGAATCATCTTCGCAGATCTTTGATGTTTATTCTGTTACATTTTAAAGATTGTTTAGTAAGCCAATAATTTGAAAATTGGAGGGACGAGGAACCTGTCCCCTGGTCCCTACTTTACGACCTTATCTTTCTCCCGTGCTAATGCACCTGCAGCTTTTACCCTTATTCTTGTTGCATTTCCCGGCAAATAAGCAAGCGGAACATCTTCCACATCAACAATAACGAGGTCTTCTGGATCAGCACCAGCATTAATTGCTTCGGTCTCCGCCTGTGACTTGGCTAGTTCTAAAGCTTTTTCCCTGCCTATTTCATCCAACATATAAATTTTTTCTATTTGGCCACTCACTTGTGAAATCGCGGAACCAATTGCATTCGCCACGCCTGAATATGCTGGACGAATAACCTCTGATACACCTTGTAATTCCTCCGGCAATAAGTCACTTCCACCCCCGACAAGAACGACTGGTACCGGTGCAGAGCTTGTTTTCATTTTATCTATGGCTTCTTCAACCTGTTCAACCATCTTTGCATAAACTTTGTTTAGTATTTCCTTATCCAAATGAGCAACTTTTGAAGCATCACCAAGCTCCACTTTTTCTAGTGCTACCGCAACATCAGTAGTTGTAAGCGTATCTCCTCCAAAAATTAAACCTTTCTCTTGTAAATGGTAACCTACACTATCCGGACCTATTGTAAACTCCCCGTTATCCTGAATCCGGACAATCGTGCCTCCACCAATACCAATAGAGATAAGATCTGGCATACGGAAGTTAGTTCGTGCGCCCCCAATCTCTACTGCTAAGGAAGACTCTCTTGGAAATGATTGTACTAAAACGCCGACATCTGATGTAGTCCCGCCAACATCAACGACGATGGCATCAGATAAATTACTTAAATAGGATGCGCCGCGCAATGAGTTTGTTGGACCACAAGCAACAGTAAAGATAGGATACTTTACGGCATATTCAACAGACATTAACGTACCATCGTTTTGTCCAAAAAATACTCGGGCATGAATTCCTTCATTCTTTAATGCGTTAATAAATCCTTCAGCCGCAGTCTTAGCAACATTAACGACGGATGCGTTCAAAATTGTTGCATTTTCTCTTTCTAATAATCCAACAGAACCGATCTCTGAAGATAATGAAATAGCAATATCTTCTCCCAATACTTCCCGCATAATGTCATATGCCTTTTCCTCATGGGCTTTTGAAACAGGGGAGAAAACGGAAGTAAGGGCAATAGAATCTACTTCTCCTTTTACCTCGTTCGCTATACTGTACAAATGGTCTTCATCTAAAGAAACAATTTCCCGGCCGTCAACTTCATGACCACCGCGAACCAGGTATACATGTTTTCCTAGTGTTTCACGAAGATCATCCGTTACACCGATTAAGGGTTTGACTGCCAAGGTCGCTGGAGCACCAATACGTACTACTGCAATGTTATTCAGCCTTTTTCTCTCAACGATAGCATTTGTACAATGGGTAGTGCCTAGCATCGCGTACTTAATTTGTTCTCGCGGGACATCTGCATCAGCTATGATTTTTTTCATAGCCGAGTAAATTCCTGTCGCTACATCGTCAGTAGTTGGTGACTTTGTTTCTGATAGTACTTTATTATTTTGATTTAATAGCACTGCATCTGTATGTGTTCCGCCTACATCAATTCCAATACGAAAAGTATCCATTAATATGCAACTCCTTCTTTCACAAGTTCCTCTATCGGAATATAATCAACATCATAACCAAAATATCTTGGGCCTACTGTTTCTATCCCTTTTTCTGTTCTCCACTTTGGATGGCAAGGTATGCCGATAGCAACACATCGAGCCCCATATCTGATTCCTTCTGTAGTAATTGGAAGACCTGTTTCCGCATCCAGCACAGCGATTAGATCCGGTGTTACACAAAGAAGACGCTCTTCCGTTTGTGCAAGTAAATGTTCATTTTGAAAACGAAGTTGAAGTGTCTGTCCTTTATATTTATTCAGTCCTTCGATTGAAGCTACACCCCTGGCAAAACCTGCTTCTGTTTTCCGGTTAATATCGCTAACTTTCCCTGAAAACAGCTTAAATCCGCCAACTTTTTTCAAGACTTCGTCAATCGGATTTACGTTATTTAATTTTGCAAGCCGAATTGCTTTACCTATTTCTTCTTCAAGTTTCAAAATACCCCTTATTCCGCTGTCTTTGAGGTTTTTACCGGACATCGAATACATGGCAGTCATAACAGAACCACCCATCTCCACGGTAGCAGCCCTAGCAATCCGCTCTGTCCATACGTTATCAATAGTCGATAACAGTGTTGTGTTTCCTTTTTCATCCGCAAGTACTGCAGGGGTTGCGGATATACCATCTAAATAGAAAGTCACCATTTGCAGTTCTGGAAAGGCTCTACCCATTCCGTCAACATCAACAACAGGCAAATCTAATCTTGCTGCAAGCGCTAAAGGCAACATTGAATTCACTCCACCTGCTTCAATCGGAAATGTCGCAGATATCTTCTTTCCTAAATGTGCTTCTAATTGCCGGAAAGCAGCAACCGTTTCCTCGCCATTTGGTGCTTTTTCTAGCATTACTGTCGGTGCACCCATCATAGAAGAAGGCACTGCTAATCCATCGTCTGGAAATTCATCTACGTCTAATAGTGTAATTTCTCCATATTCTTCAATTGCTTGTAAAGCCATAAGTTTTCCAATATAAGGATCACCGCCACCGCCTGTTCCGAGCAAAGCCGCTCCGACTGCTATATCTTCAATTTCCTGTTTCCCTATTTTTCTCATATAATATCATCCTCCCACTTTTCTGATAATTTACTAGGCAACTTTTTCTCCTATCGACTTTCTTGTACTGGTTAGCCTAACAGCTACAAAATATATAATAGCACTAACCAATAATGAATTAATAGAGGGAATACCTATTGTCACAAGGTAGCCGCTTGCAAAACCCGCTCCCCAGGCAACCAATGTAACTGGGCTCATTTTTTCTGTATATGATGGCAAGACCCCCTTTAGCCTGCTTTCATCCAAAGCTTTTCGATGTGTCTTTAATACAAAGTAATCAACAACCATAATACCTGCAACCGGCGGGATCAGGACACCTAATAGTACGAGAAAGTCCACAAATCTATCAAGTATTCCAAGCACAGAAAGAACAGTACCAATGATACCAATGATAAGCGTGACCATCCCACGGTTTAGTTTAATTTTAAAGACAGAATCAAAAATATTCGTGAAGCCAAGTGAAGATGAATAAAGATTCAGATTATTAATCTTAATCGTGGAGGAAACAACTACTAATGCTCCTAACCAGCCGGAAGTTTGCATCATAATACTAACAACATCATTCGTTCGTGCAGCTAACGCCATTAATACTGCAAGCATATTAATCCCAAGTTCCCCTATTGCTGTTCCAATAACCGTCATCCATAAAACGTCTTTTCCACTTTTGGCAAAGCGACTAAAGTCCGGAGTAATAACGGCTCCAATAATGAAACCTCCAGCAACCATTGTAGCGGCTACTCCCATGGTTAGTGGCTCACCAGCAGGTGTACTCGCTACTAAATCCGTAATAGAATGCTTACTTAAAATTTGATAAGTACCAAATCCTACTGCCAATAAAAAAGCAGGAACAGCAATGGATGCTGTAATACTTAACAACTTAAAACCAAAAATGACTAAAACAGTAACACCTAATCCAGTAATCGTAGCGGCGATAGACAGAGGTAACTTTCCACCTGTAGCCTGAACAATACCTTCGGCAAAAACAGAATTTTGTACACCAAACCAGCCGATACAGGATATAGCAATTATTGCACCTATAATACTAGAACCATAACGGCCAAATCCAGTCCATCGCGCCAAAAGACTAGTTGACAGACCTTCTTTTGCTCCAGCATAACCCAGAAGGAAACTGATCACTTGTAAGATGACACTACCTAACATGGTTGCCCAAAAAGCCTGCCAAAATGTCATACCATATCCTAATGCAGCCCCGATGATAAACTGGGAAATCGTAGCCAAGGCGCCTACTCTGACAATGGTAATACTCCATAACGACCGTCTCCCAGATTCAGGTACTCTTGTAAGAGAATAGTCATCTCCTATATTTGCTTTTTCTTTCATCATTTACATCTCCTTTTCGTAGGTTTCCTCCCCTTTTTCCCAATAAACAGAAATCTAACGTTATTCTGTTACTAGGCTTATTTCTGTTATTCTAAAATAGATTTGCTGCTGGAAGTACAACCAATATATTTTAGAAATCTTAGTCTACCACCTTCGATAAAAAAATACAAAGTTTTTTTGAAAATTTTAAAATTGAATATTTATTATTACACTCCATTTTTTTGAATTCCTCAAATATATTTACGGAATCTGTTATAGACGGGTAGTTTTCACTAAACACTATATTTTCAAAACATTATTGTCTTTCTGTCATATCTGCTGTATAATCTAACTAACATTCGTTAGGTGGTGGGATTTTGTCCAGACAAAAACTGATGGGCGCTACATTACGCCAATACTCTCTGCATGGTTATCATGGGGCGACAATGAAGAATATAGCCAATGAAGTAGGCATAAAACCTGCTTCTATTTACTATTTTTATGATAATAAAGAAGAATTGTTTATATCAGCATTCCAACAGCTGCTTGATAATCATCAACAGGAAATGGAACGGATCTTCAGTGAATCTCAAGGGGAAGAAATTGCCCGGATTTTTATATCTATGATTCGTGGCCTTGTTAACCACCATAAAATAAATACCGGAGAGACAGTGGCGTACATTTCACTCGTTAACTCACCTATTCCGGAGATAAAAACCTATCTTCAAGAGCATCTGGTGAATTTTAATAACTGGATGTATCAATCATTCGAGGAATTGCTAAAAGATAATTATCCATCAATCACGACAACGGCAATCAATGCGATTATTCAGCAATATGTACTTTTAGCAAATGGTGTGTTCTGGTCGATAAACCTGTACGAGGGAGAAGCCTTTGAGCAGCAAGTAAAGATTGCGGAGCACTTTATCCAGAACTTGTTTAATGAACTAAATAACACATGTAAAGTATTATCATAGTTCTTCTGACAACCTGTGTTATTGGACACGGAGAATTTTACTTTCACCTATTTGTCGGGTGGTGCAACTAGTGTTTTACTGATGGAGTGAACCACTGCACGCTTTAAAAATGGTTAACACCTTAGCAGATTACAATAGAAAACAAAAGGAGTGTTTTTATGAAAATCAAAGTGATTATGCCGGTAATATCAGATATTTTTAACGAAGAAATAAAACAAGAGATTAAACATTATGCAGCAGACACAACTCAGGTTGGTGTCTGTAATCTGGATTATGGCCCCGAATCCATTGAAAGCGAATATGATGAGGCACTTTCTGTACCAAACTTTTTGGAAAAGGCGCAACAAGCAGAAGAGGAAGGATACCAAGGTATTATCAGTAATTGCCTCGGAGATCCTGGGGTTAAAGCCGCAAGGGAAATTTTAGATATCCCAGTCGTAGGGCCTTGTGAGGCATCTATGCTTTTTGCCAGCTCACTGGGGAGATCTTTTTCCGTCGTAACGGTCCTGCCAAATGTTGTTCCTATGATTGAAAACATCAGCAAAGTTCTAGGTGTTAACAATAACCTTGCTTCAATACGATATGTAAATATACCTGTTTTAGAAGTACAAGAAAAAGAAAAATTAAAGAATGAATTATTTAAGGATATGGTAAAGGCCATAGAACAAGATCACGCACATACTCTTATACTAGGCTGTACTGGGTTTATGGGAGTAGCTTCAGAGTTGCAAGAACGTCTAAAAGAAATAGGTTACGACGTGCCGGTAATAGATCCAGCTTTCGCTGCGACAAAGATGCTAGAAAGCCTTATTTCCATGCGTGTTAAACAAAGCCGGTTAACGTACATGACCCCTCCTTCAAAGAATAGGGTAAAAGGATAAACAAAAGTTCTGGATAGTATTTCAAATAGAAAGCTAACCTTTTAAGCCAGTTTTTCTTTCATGCTTGTTAGGGAAAAAACATTATGCACATTCTTTATAAAATTAAAATCAGCAGTGAGGGGGAATCTAAAATGTTTGCACAATCCAAGATTGTTCCAATTAGTGGGGGTTTTCATGTGTGGACGCGCAAGGTTGGAGACAGTCCAATTAAAATGCTTTTATTGCATGGAGGACCTGGAATGACGCATGAATATCTGGAATCTTTTCAAGATTATTTGCCGCAGGAAGGCATTGAAATATATTTCTACGATCAACTTGGTTCCTATAATTCTGACCAGCCTAACGATCCGACGTTATGGAATATGGATCGTTTCCGGGAAGAAGTTGAAGAGGTTCGAGGCTATTTAAATTTGGAAGACTGTTATTTGCTTGGATCTTCATGGGGGGGATTTTTAGGCATCGAGTATGCACTTAAGTATCAATCCAAGTTAAAAGGACTTATTTTATCAAATACAACTGCCAGTATTGCAGCTTACACTAAATATATAAATAAGCTAAGGGATCAATTACCAACAGAGGTTCTTAACCAATTAAAACAATATGAGGATGCAGAGGATTATAAAAATCCAGAATACGAAAGGCTTTTGGATGAACATCTAAACAATAAACATATTTGCCGCTTAAATCCTTGGCCGGAACCTGCTTTAAGAGGTTTTGGTAATCTAAATGAACAAGTATATAATACATTGCATGGGCCAAATGAATTTTTAGTATCCGGCAACTATAAAGACTGGAATGCATGGAACAAACTGCGTGATATTAGCATACCAACACTTGTGTTGGGGGCACGTTATGATTCCATGTCTATAGAAGATCAGGAAGAAATGGGCCGCAGAATACCAAATTCAAGAGTTTCAATTTGTGAATTTGGAAGTCACTTGTCAATGTGGGATGATCCTGAAAATTACTTCACATATATTAAAAACTTTGTTAATGATGTAGAGTCTGACCAATTTTAAGGTGGATTTTGAATAAGACTAGGTGGGACGAGGAACCTGTCCCCTTGTCCCACCATCCAAAGTGTCATTCACACTGCCAGCAACACTGTCCTCTGCACTGTCGTCTTCCTCTTCTTCAAAGCGCACTAAAGAAATCATCTGATAAACCGCAGCTCGATTTGCTCCTTGTGATTTATAGTGAATATACCCCTTATCCGACAATTCCTTCCTTGCCCTTCTAAATGTGCTC
>Ga0079226_10000353_pt1 | contig 31864 bp, 22 predicted proteins | sample Poulit2014_FD_76345 | JGI IMG/M metagenome (GOLD analysis project Ga0079226, IMG submission 76345) | Agricultural soil microbial communities from Georgia to study Nitrogen management - Poultry litter 2014 | ecosystem: Environmental > Terrestrial > Soil > Agricultural land | place: USA: Georgia...
ATAATGGTTACAATTACCTCTGGATCATTAAATGGTGCATAAGCATTAAACCAAGCGTGATCGTGCAGATGTTTAGACAAGTTTTTTGAGTTATAAGTTTCGTTCTCTTTTAAACTGAATACCTGTGCTGTCCCTGATTTGCCTGCCACTTTGTAAGGCGTACCGGCAAACGCTTTACGCGCCGTGCCGTTTGGGCTGTTTACTACGCCGTACATTCCCTGTTTTGCAATATTCCAATAAGCCTCATTCGGTTCGGTAATATCGGGATATTGATGTTTATCTTGATAATGTTCGACCTGATTACCGATAATTTCCTGCATTAAATGTGGCGTATTAACTTTGCCGTTATTAATCAGGATTGATAAAGCCTTCGCTAACTGTAGCGGTGTTGCCGTCCAGTAGCCCTGTCCGATGCCGACCGGGATAGTATCTCCTTGAAACCACGGTTTTTTGTAGCGTTTCTGTTTCCACGTTCTGGTTGGCATTACACCGTTGGTTTCTTCTAAAATATCAACGCCGGTAGATTGTCCGAAACCAAATTTGGTCATCCAGTCTGATAGGCGATCAATGCCCATTTGATAAGCTACGTTATAGAAAAAAGTATCGGAAGATTCGGTAATCCCTTTGATAACGTTGGTGGCACCGTGTCCGGTTTTTAACCAATCGCGGAAACGTTTACTGGTATTTGGAATCATAAAATAGCCGGGATCATAGAAAGTGGTATTGGGTGTAATAACACCTTCGGTTAATGCGGCAACCGCAATAAAAGGTTTTACTGTTGATGCTGGTGGATAAGCCCCTTGCAAGGCGCGGCTGTATAATGGACGTTCCGGATCATTCAATAATCTTTGATAATCTTGATAGGAAATGCCGTCTACAAATAGATTATTGTCATAACTTGGGGTGGAAACCATCGCCAAAATACTGCTGTCTTTAGGGTTCATCACTACAACTGCCGCTTTTTGATCACCAAGCAGATTGAAAATATAACGTTGTAAATCAACATCTAAGGTTAGGCGAATATTTTTGCCGGCAACAGCAGGTTGTTCACGTAATTTACGAATCACTTTACCTTGACTGTTCACTTCCACCTCTTCAAAACCGACTTGACCGTGTAGCTCATCTTCATAATAACGTTCAATGCCGAGTTTACCGATATCGTGTGTGCCGGAATAATTGGCTTCTTTTTCTTCTTGTTTCAAGCGTTCAACATCGCGGTCATTAATGCGAGCAACATAACCAAGAATATGTGTCAGCGGTTCACCATATAAATAATGTCTTTTAAAATAAGGTTTTACTTCCAAGCTTGGAAATGCATATTGGTTTACGGAAAAGCGCGCAATTTGATCTTCGCTTAAATCCGCTTTTAATAAAATCGGCGTATAACGTTGTGAGCGGCGACGTTCTTTTTTAAAGGCATCAATATCGTCATCAGTTAAGCCGACAATTTGCCGTAATTGATTGAAGGTTTCTTCCAGATTATCCACCTTTTCCGGCACGATATATAAACCGAAGAAAGTGAGGTTTTCTGCTAAGATCTTGTTATTTCTGTCGTAAATAATGCCACGAGTCGGCGCAATCGGGAGCAGTTTAATGCGGTTACCGTTAGAACGCGTTTGGTAGGCGTCATAATTCACAACTTGCAAATTATATAGGTTGGTTAAAAGTACACCGGTGAGAATCAGTACACCAATAAATGAAATTAATGCACGGCGCGCAAACAGATTGCTTTCTGCTTGATTGTCGCGAATGGTCTCTTTTTCCTGCAAAAATTTCATTAATTTCATCTGGATTACTCTCGATGATAAGGGTGATTTGTGGTTAAACTCCAGGCGCGGTATAAACTTTCCGCAACCACAATGCGAACTAACGGGTGCGGCATAGTGAGGGCTGAAAGTGACCAGCTGCGTTCAGCAGCCTGTTTGCATTCGGGGGATAATCCTTCAGGTCCGCCGATCAATAAACAGACATCACGACCGTCCTGTTTCCAGCTTTCGAGTTGTTGCGCCAGTTGTGGTGTTGTCCAAGGTTTACCTGGAATATCGAGTGTGACAATCAGGCTGTTTTTCCCGCAAGCAGCCAACATTGCTTCTCCCTCTTTCTCTAAGATACGTTTAATATCTGCGTTTTTGCCACGTTTACCGGCAGGAATTTCGATCAACTCCAAAGGTAAATCTTTCGGGAAACGGCGTTGATATTCGGTGAATCCTTCAGTGACCCAAGCTGGCATTTTGGTACCGACGGCAATTAACTGTAATTTCATTGTTATGCCCACAGTTTTTCTAATTGGTAAAGCGTGCGCGCCTCTTCTTGCATAATGTGCACCATCACTTGCCCAAAATCGACCACAATCCAGTCGCTGGTGTTAAAGCCCTCTGCACCGAAACTTTCAATCTGATGCTGTTTGCAATAAGCGATCAAATTTTCAGCTAGAGAGGCGACGTGGCGACTCGAATTACCAGTACAGATTATAAGATCATCGGTGATCGGAGATTTTCCTTTTACATTAAGTACTAAAATATCTTTTGCTTTTAGATTGTCCAGTTGTTCGACAATAGTTTCTAACACGTAAAAACCCTTTTTTGGTTAAAAAATAGTCCTAATTAAAATTTTAAGGCGCGAATTGTATCACGATCTTGCTTTGCGTGGAAATCTCCGTTTCGGCAGCGGCAACAGTGCAGAAGGATCGTAATGGCTGACCGGAATGGAATGCCCGATATATTGTTCAATCGCCGGCAGATTAAGGGCGTAGTCTTCGCAGGCAAAACTGATGGAAATGCCGTTTTCTCCGGCGCGTCCGGTGCGCCCGATACGATGAACATAATCTTCATAATCATCCGGTAGATCGTAATTGAAAACGTGTGTGACTTGTGGAATATGTAATCCTCTTGCCGCAACATCGGTGGCAACCAGAATATCCAACTGCCCATTCGCAAATTGTTCCAATAAAGCGAAGCGTTTTTTCTGTGGCACATCACCGGTGAGTAAGCCCGCCCTTAACTGATCGGCAAGCAAATATTGCCAAATTTTTTCACATTGATGTTTGGTATTGGCAAAAATGATGCAACGTTCCGGCCATTCCTCTTCCAAAAGGGTCAACAGTAATTTCATTTTGTCCTGATTAGAGGGATAAAACAGCTCTTCTTTGACCGTATCTGCAGTTTTATAGGCGGATTCAATTTCAATGTAATGCGGATCATTCATATCTTCAAATGCTAACTCGCGAACTTTAAATGAGAGTGTGGCGGAAAATAACATTGTGAGGCGTTCACTTGGTGGTGGGCAATGGCGTAAAATGTATCGAATATCGCGAATAAAGCCGAGATCAAACATTCTATCCGCTTCATCAAGCACCACAACTTGAACGTGATCGAGCGAAATAATGCGCTGTTTCATATAGTCAATCACACGACCTGTGGTGCCGATAAGAATATTCACGCCTTGTTGCAAAGCTTGAAGCTGTTTGTCATAGCCATCGCCGCCGTACGCTAAACCCAGTTTTAATCCGGTAGTTTGCGCAAAGTGTTGGGCATCGTGATAAATTTGGACGGCAAGTTCACGTGTCGGTGCGAGAATAATGGCAGACAATGTGTGATGAGATGCCGGCTCTTGAATGAGTTTCTGAAAAAGTGCTGTTAAAAAGGCAACGGTTTTCCCTGTGCCTGTTTGTGCTTGTCCGGCGATATCTTTACCTGCCAATGAGTAAGGCAAGGAATTGGCTTGAATCGGTGTGCAATACTCCATTCCCATTTTTTGCAAAGCCGAGAGAATGTTCGGATGAAGATTAAAATCACTAAATTTGGTTGAAGTTAAATATTGATGTTCCATAATAAATTAAAAAAATCTCTGCTGAATAGGCTGAATTCAGCGAGAAATTCTACTCTAAAACTGGACATTAGTCTTATTTAATGGTAACTTTGCGCCATTAAATTTTTTCTCATATCCAACTTTACAATTCGTTTTTTAATCTAATCTAACAACATTTCAGTCATTATGAATTTTTCAGAATTAAAAAATATGCCCGTTTCTGAGCTGGTTAAATTAGGCGAAGAACAAATGGGGCTAGAAAATTTAGCACGTCTAAGAAAACAGGACATCATTTTTGCCATTTTAAAACAGCATTCAAAAAGTGGAGAAGATATCTTCGGAGATGGTGTTTTAGAAATTTTGCCGGATGGTTTCGGTTTTTTACGTTCCGCAGACAGCTCTTATTTGGCTGGTCCGGATGATATTTATGTTTCGCCTAGTCAGATTCGCCGTTTTAATTTGCGCACCGGTGATATGATTGAGGGGAAAATCAGACCGCCGAAAGAGGGTGAACGCTATTTTGCCTTATTGAAAGTGAATCAAGTCAATGACGACCGTCCTGAAATTTCCCGCAATAAAATCCTATTTGAAAATCTGACGCCACTTCACGCTAATTATCGTTTAAGAATGGAACGTGGTAATGGTTCAACCGAAGATTTAACCGCGCGTATTCTTGATTTGGCTGCACCGATTGGTAAAGGGCAACGTGCATTAATTGTTGCGCCACCGAAAGCGGGGAAAACAATGTTTTTGCAAAACATTGCACAAAGCATCACTTATAACTATCCGGAATGTATTTTAATGGTTCTGCTGATTGATGAACGTCCGGAAGAAGTGACAGAAATGCAGCGTTTGGTGAAAGGTGAAGTAGTGGCTTCCACTTTCGATGAACCGGCGGCACGCCACGTTCAAGTAGCTGAAATGGTGATTGAGAAAGCAAAACGTTTGGTTGAGCATAAGAAAGATGTGGTCATTTTGTTAGATTCCATTACACGCTTAGCGCGCGCTTACAACACAGTCACTCCGGCTTCGGGCAAAGTGTTGTCCGGTGGGGTAGATGCAAATGCCTTGCATCGTCCGAAACGTTTCTTTGGTGCTGCGCGTAATGTTGAAGAGGGCGGCAGCTTAACTATTATCGCTACTGCATTGGTTGATACCGGCTCTAAAATGGATGAAGTGATTTACGAGGAGTTCAAAGGAACCGGTAATATGGAGCTTCACCTTTCTCGTAAGATTGCGGAAAAACGCGTCTTCCCAGCAATTGATTTTAATAGTTCAGGTACACGTAAAGAAGAGTTGCTTACCACGCCGGATGAGTTACAAAAAATGTGGATTTTACGCAAAATTGTGCATCCTATGGGTGAAATTGAAGCGATGGAATTCTTAATTGATAAATTGTCGATGACGAAAACCAATGAAGAATTTTTTGAAGCGATGAAACGCTCTTAGTTAAAAAATATTTTGATAAAAACTACCTTATTTTGTTTTGAACTTAGCGATAAATAGGGTGGTTTTTTTTATATCTGAATAACTTACTATGTAACATTTTTTCTATTTATCAGAATAATCTATAAATCCCCGCCCTTTAAGGCGGGAGGATGTTAAGCTCTGGTGGCGTAATCGCCTTGGCAGATCCATTTGTAGGTGGTGAGTGCTTCCAATCCCATCGGGCCGCGAGCGTGCAATTTTTGTGTGCTGACTGCAACTTCTGCGCCTAAGCCGAATTCACCGCCGTCAGTAAAGCGTGTACTTGCATTAAGGTAAACCGCAGCAGAGTCAACCTGTTGCGCGAATTGCATTAAGCATTGCGGATTTTGACTTAAAATACCGTCAGAATGTTGACTTCCATAGTGGTGGATATGGGCGATTGCTTGATTAATATCTTTCACGATCACTACATTCAAATCGTAAGATAACCACTCTTCAGAGAGAGAGTTTTCTTGCAAAGTATGTACGCGATCACAATGTTGTTGCAGAATTGCTTTAGCTGTAGCATCAGCGTGGAAGTTGATGTTCGGCGTTTTAGCATAAGTAGCAAGTCGAGGCAAGAATGTTTCGGCAATACTTTCCTGCACTAATAATGTTTCCAGCGTATTACAAGTGCTTGGGCGTTGAGTTTTTGCATTGTGGATCACTTTTAATGATTTTTCAATATCAGCACTTTCTTCTACAAAAAGATGACAAATGCCAATACCGCCAACAATCACCGGAATAGTGGATTGCTCTTTACACAGTTTGTGCAAGCCGGCACCACCGCGCGGGATAATCATATCGACATAACGATCCAGTTTTAATAGTTGTGTGATTAGGTTTCGATCCGGATCGGTAATCGCCTGTACTGCAGTTGCAGGCAGTTGCGATTGGATCAAGGCTTGTTGGATGATCTCAACTAAAATCCGGTTGCTATGGGTGGTTTCTTTACCGCCACGCAAAATAACCGCATTGCCGGTTTTTAAACATAAGCAAGCAACATCTACGGTTACGTTCGGTCTCGCTTCATAAATTACGCCGATAACGCCTAGTGGCACGCGTTTACGCTGGATACGAATGCCACTGTCCAACTCAGCACCATCAATAATATTACCAACCGGGTCAGCAAGCGAAATAATATGTTTTACTTCGTGAATAATATTGTCCAAGCGACTTTCTGTAAGCAGCAGCCGATCGATTAATGCGTCGCTAAGCCCTTGTTGGCGAGCATTTTCAATATCTTTAGCATTGGCGGCAAGAATATCACTCTGACGATCTTTTAATTGTTCGGCAATTTTTGCCAATGCACTGTTTTTTTGTTGATGAGAGAGTGTCGCAATCTGATAAGAAGCCTGTTTTGCCTGTTGTCCCATTTGTTGTAAATCTACCATTTCCACTCCTTATAATAAGACCAGATCGTCGCAATGCACCGCTACTGCACCGTATTCATAGCCGAGAATATCATTAATTTTGCTTGATTGTTCTCCTTTAATGCGTTGCAACGCATCGCTGTTATAACGCACCATTGCTCTGGCTAAAGCTTTACCCTGCTGGTTTTGTAACAGTACCACTTCGCCACGAGAAAAAGTACCTTCAACAATACGAATCCCAGCCGGTAGTAATGATTTATGTTGTATCGTCAATGCCTGCTCTGCACCATTATCGACCGTTATATAACCGGTAATCGGTGCGGCAAATAACCACTGTTTACGGCTTTCGATAGCGTGTGACGGTACGGTGAATTTTGTACCGATAGCTAAATTATTGGCTAAATCAAGAATCACATTTTTGCGACCGCCGGGTGCGATAATGGTTTCGATACCGGAGCGAGTAGCAATATCGGCAGCGGTAATTTTGGTAGACATTCCTCCGGTGCCTAAGCCGGACACACTGCCGCCGGCGATGGCTTTGGTTTCTTCCGTGATTTTATCCACAATAGGAATCAATTTTGCATTTGGATTACTGCGTGGGTCGCAATTGAATAAACCTTGTTGATCGGTTAATAAGTAGAGTTGATCAGCGTGTGCCAAAATAGCGGTTAATGCCGAGAGGTTGTCGTTATCACCGACTTTAATCTCTGCCGTTGCCACTGCATCATTTTCATTGATCACTGGGATAATCTGATTTTCCAACATTGCCATTAAGGTGTCGCGTGCATTAAGAAAACGTTCACGATCTTCAAAGTCAGCACGAGTTAACAGAATTTGCCCGATTTTAATATCGTAAATTTGAAACAGTTGTTCCCACGTTTGAATGAGCTGGCTTTGACCAACGGCAGCCAATAATTGTTTAGAGGCAATTGTTGCCGGTAATTGTGGATTGTTCAGATAATAACGACCGGCGGCAACTGCATCGGAAGTGACAATAATGATCCGATAGCCTTGCTGATGTAGCGTGGCACATTGACGCACGATTTCAAGCATATGTGGTCGATTCAGTTTTGATGAACCTTGAGTCAGTACGCTGGTGCCGAATTTTAAAACGATAGTTTTCATAGTAATGCGTGATTGATTTGAAAGCGATTAAGTTAGCATTAAACGCTTCAAAAAGCGAATAAAAGTCAATGTGTTTATGCTATAGACGACACACTCCCCAATGGGCTAAATTTTGTGCGATGTTTTTACTAGCGTATGTGCAAATTTGAGTTGTATAAAAATAAACCAAATTACCGCAACAATGGCAAGGAGTGCGCCAATTGAGCCGATATAACTCAATCCTAAATAATGCATTACTTGATTGCCGATCAATGCACCTGCACCAATGCCGACATTATAGATTCCGGAAAAAATAGAGGTCGCGACATCAGTGGCATCGGGTGCCAGTTGTAAAACGCACATTTGCATACCCAAGCCGAGCGCGGAAATACCGATTCCCCAGATAAATACCAGTAAAAATATTGCGGTTGAATGCTGTCCAAGTTGGTTCAATAGTGCGAGAGAGAGCAGTAATATCAACATTGAGCTAAGTAAAAATTTAGTCGGATTAAGATGATAAAACAGGTTAAATAATAGGCTGGCGACTAAACCGGATAAACCGAAAATTAACAATACTGCTGTCGCCACACTGTCGGAAATATGGCTGATTTGTATCATAAAAGGTTCAATGTAGCTGTAGGCTGTGAAATGAGCAGCGATCACAATGGCAGTGAGTAGATAAATGCCCATTAACATTGGACGGCGAGCCAAGACCGGCAAACTTTCGATTGAACCGGCATTTTTGCTTGGCAGATGAGGAAGCAATTTCGCAATAATGATCATAATGATTGCCGCAGCGATAGCGATAATGGCGAAAGTAGTACGCCAGCTTAACCATTGTCCTATCATTCTGCCGAGCGGCAAGCCAAGAACCATTGCCAAGGCGGTACCCATTTCCAACAAACCTAATGCCTGAGTGCGTTTGTCGCGCGGAGCAACGCGCATTACTAATGAAGCTGTGATTGACCAGAATATTGAATGGGTTAAGGCGATGCCGGCTCGGGAAAGCAACAGAATCCAATAGTTCCAAGCACAGGCGGATAAAATATGGCAAGCAACAAGAACAATAAAGAGTTTAACGAGCAAACTGCGGCGTTCCAATGCTGAAGTCATCAACATACAAGGCAATGACATCAATGCCACAATCCAAGCATATACCGTAATCATTAAGCCAACTTCAGAAACCGGCATATGAAAACTGTCGGCAATATCACTCAAGAGCGCGACAGGAATATATTCTGTGGTATTGAATACAAAAGCGGCAAATGCCATAACTATGACACGAGTATATTCAATACGGCGAACAACATTTTTGGCTAACATCTAATTAACTGTTCCTATTTTTTATTTATTGTCTTTCTTAGCGTCGGGCTAATAGTAGTACTTAATGAAAACTTCGTATACTGATTTTTCATTTATTCAGCGAGGAAAAGTGTAGCTTTAAAAAGGTTTGATCTGGGTTAAGTGTTGTTAAAGGAAGTTTCTTTTATAATAGCGGCTCAAAATTTATAGGATAGAAAATATGGCTCAATTATCACAAGAAGATCAGCAAGAAGTAACGCGACTTTGCGCTAAAGCAGCGTTGTTGATGTTGCAGTATGGTGCGGAAAGCATTTTAGTCGATCAAGCTGCGACCAGATTAGGAATTGCGTTGGGAATGGACAGTGTTGAATGTGCTTTAACGCCGAATGCGATTATTGTAACGACACGTTATCAAGATCACTGTATTACCACGACCAGAAGAAATTATGATAGCGGCATTAATATGGCGGTGGTGACACAGGTGCAGCGTATAATCATCGCTGCGGAACATAAAATTTATGGTATATATCAAGTACATAAGAAATTAGAACAAGTAAAACCACTGAAATATAATCGTTGGTTTGTGGTGTTAATGGTGGGTTTATCTTGTGCCAGTTTTGCTCGATTGGCAGGTGGTGATGTAATGATCTCCTTTATTACTTTTTGGGCTTCAGCAGTGGCAATGTTTGTTAGACAGGAGATTGGTAAACGGCACTATAATCCACTGATTAACTTTTCGGTAACCGCCTTTGTGGCTTCCTGTATTTCCGGTCAGGCACTGTTGCATAATTTAGGCAATGCACCAGAAATCGCTTTAGCGTCGAGTGTATTATTGTTGGTGCCCGGATTCCCACTAATTAATTCGCTTTCAGATGTATTGAAAGGCTATATCAGTATGGGCATCAGCCGATGGACGATTGCCACAGTGCTGACATTCGGTGCTTGTATCGGTATCGTGTTCGCATTAGCGTTGCTACATATCAATGCGTGGGGGTAATAATGGATATTTTATTAACATTGCTGGATGATCTTTTCTTTGCTGCCATTCCGGCGGTCGGTTTTGCCTTAATTTTTAATGTACCGCCTAAAGCTTTAAAATATTGTGCCACTTTAGGTGCGTTAGGGCATTGTTTTAGAACCGTATTAGTGAATTATTGTGATGTTCCGGTGGTTTTCGCTACATTTTTTGCGGCGGCATTAATCGGTTTTATCGGTGTCTATCTTTCACAACGTTTTTTAGCGCATCCGAAAGTGTTTACGGTTGCAGCGATTATTCCAATGATTCCCGGTGTTTATGCCTATAAAGCAATGATCGCGATTGTACAGATTAACCATTACAGCTATAGCGAAGCGTTATTGGCACAGGCATTGGAATATTTCATTAAAACCGGCTTTATCCTTGCTGCATTGGTATTTGGTCTGGCACTGCCGGGGCAACTTTTCTATCGTAGAAAACCGGTCGTTTAAGGATAAAATCTGCTTTTATGCCGTGATCAAGCAAAAATGAAAACAACAAATAATTTTTGTATGAAAACTAGCAATAAAGTGCTAGAATTGCGGGCTTAAAAATCTCCCTATAAGTTAGTTATTAGGTTTTAGTGGGTTTAGAATGAGTGTAGAAATCGAGAAAAAGAAAGCATCTGCATCTTCTTCTGTAGAGGATGGACTTAAAAGCAAAGGGCTTAATAGCACATTATGGATTATCTGTGTGATATTGGTTCTTATCGCCGCAGTCGGTAATATCTATTTTGGTGATCAATTCTCTTCTGTCGTGCGTGTTCCTGCAATGGTGGTGTTATTGTTGTTGGCACTGTTTGTAGCGGCAATCACTAATCAGGGAACTGTAGCAAGAACATTTTTAAAAGAATCTCGCATTGAGTTAAGAAAAATTATTTGGCCTACTCGCCAAGAAGCAACACAAACTACGTTAGTCGTAATGGGGGTAACGGTAGTTGTGTCTTTAATTTTATGGGGATTAGATTCTATCATTGTTTCTTTAATTAACTTTATCACCAACTTGAGGTTCTAATTATGAGTGAAAATACAACACAAAAACGTTGGTATGTGTTGCAAGCGTTTTCAGGTTTTGAATCACGTGTTGCGACCGTATTGCGTGAATATATTAAGTTGCACAATATGGAAGAGCTGTTCGGTGAAGTGTTAGTCCCAACTGAAGAAGTGGTTGAAAACGTTGGTGGAAAACGCAGAAAAAGTGAAAGAAAATTCTTCCCGGGCTATGTATTGGTTCAAATGGTAATGAATGATGACACTTGGCATTTGGTGCGCAGTGTGCCAAGAGTGATGGGATTTATCGGCGGAACACCGGATCATCCTGCACCAATTTCCAACCGTGAAGCGGAAATGATCTTAAATCGTTTAGAACAGAGCAGCGATAAACCAAGACCGAAAACAATGTTCCAACCTGGCGAAGAGGTGCGTGTTAAAGAAGGACCATTTGCCGACTTTAATGGCACAGTGGAAGAAGTGGATTATGAAAAGAGCCGCTTAAAAGTGTCGGTGTCCATTTTCGGTCGCGCAACACCTGTCGAATTAGATTTTAGTCAAGTTGAAAAATTGAGCTGATTTTTTAACTGATTTACTTGAAAAACGCTATTTCTTTATTTAGAATGGCGTGCTTTTAAAACAACGGGGAGCCGAAAGGCGATATCACCCATAACGAGGAAATAAAAACTATGGCAAAGAAAGTTCAAGCCTACGTTAAGTTGCAAGTTGCAGCAGGTATGGCTAACCCTTCACCACCAGTTGGTCCAGCATTAGGTCAACAAGGTGTGAATATTATGGAATTCTGTAAAGCATTCAACGCACGTACTGAGAGCTTAGAAAAAGGTTTACCGATTCCTGTTGTTATTACTGTTTATGCAGACCGTTCTTTTACTTTTATCACTAAAACTCCTCCGGCAGCAGTATTATTGAAAAAAGCAGCTGGTGTTAAATCTGGTTCAGGTAAACCGAACAAAGATAAAGTGGGTAAAGTAACTCAAGCACAAATCCGTGAAATTGCAGAACTTAAAGCGGCTGATATGACTGGTGCAACAATTGAAACTAAGATGAAATCTATTGAAGGTACTGCACGTTCAATGGGCTTGGTAGTGGAGGACTAATCAATGGCAAAACTAACCAAACGCATGAAAGCAATCAAAGCAGCAGTAGATTCAACTAAAGCATACGAAATCAACGAAGCAGTTGCTTTATTAAAACAATTAGCAACAGCAAAATTCGTTGAAAGCGTTGATGTGGCTGTAAACTTAGGTATTGATGCACGTAAATCAGACCAAAACGTTCGTGGTGCTACTGTATTACCACACGGAACAGGTCGTTCTGTACGCGTTGCAGTATTTACACAAGGTGCAAATGCTGAAGCGGCTAAAGAAGCTGGGGCTGATTTAGTAGGTATGGAAGATTTAGCAGATCAAGTGAAAAAAGGCGAAATGAACTTCGACGTAGTTATCGCTTCTCCGGATGCGATGCGTGTTGTTGGTCAATTAGGTCAAATCCTTGGTCCACGTGGTTTAATGCCAAACCCTAAAGTGGGTACTGTAACTCCAAATGTTGCAGAAGCTGTTAAGAATGCAAAATCCGGTCAGGTTCGTTACCGTAATGATAAAAACGGTATCATCCACACTACTATCGGTAAAGCAAACTTTGAAGCTGATCAAATCAAAGAAAACTTACAAGCATTGTTGGCTGCATTAAACAAAGCAAAACCAAGCACAGCGAAAGGTGTTTACATCAAGAAAGTGAGCCTTTCAACAACTATGGGTGCTGGTGTTGAAATCGATCAAAGCAGCTTATAATCTGCTTTACTTTGTCGTAGGTTATCTCTATAATCTACGACCTTAACTTTTTAGTAAGATTCTGGTTGGTGCTTGACCTATTCAAGCCTCATCCAAGACCGTAGGGGAAAGCAATTTCTTAATTATCCTACGTAGATGGTGTACAGATAAGAATTTTTCTGCTTCTGGCACCGAAATTCGTCCCTTTCTGTTAAGTTGTCAGATAGGGTTTTTTATGTCTAGGAAACTAGATTGATGTATTTCAGGAGCTAAAAGCCAATGGCATTAAATCTTCAAGATAAACAAGCAGTTGTTGCTGAAGTAAGCGAAGTTGCCAAGGGTGCGTTATCTGCTGTTGTTGCCGATTCTCGCGGTGTAACAGTAGACAAAATGACTGAATTACGTAAATCAGCTCGTGAAGCTGGCGTGTATATGCGTGTTGTACGTAATACTTTATTACGTCGTGCCGTAGAAGGCAGCGCATTTGAATGCATGAAAGATACGTTTAAAGGTCCGACTCTTATCGCATTCTCTAACGAACATCCAGGTGCTGCAGCACGTTTGTTCAAAGAATTTGCTAAAGCAAACGATAAGTTCGAAATTAAAGGCGCAGCCTTTGAAGGTGAGTTCATCGAAGCAAAAGCTATCGATCGTCTAGCAACTCTACCAACATACGAAGAAGCAATTGCACGTTTAATGGGTACAATGAAAGAAGCTGCGGCTGGAAAACTTGTACGTACTATTGCGGCGATTCGCGATCAAAAAGAAGCTGCTTAATATTAGCGGTTTATTGGTTTAAAACTTTTACTTATTTTAGGAAACGATTGTTATGTCATTAACTAACGAACAAATCATTGAAGCAATTGCTGAAAAATCAGTAATGGAAATTGTAGAACTTATCTCTGCAATGGAAGAAAAATTCGGTGTTTCTGCAGCGGCAGCAGCAGTAGCAGTAGCAGCAGGCGGTGACGCAGCGGCAGCAGAAGAAAAAACTGAATTTGATGTTGTATTAGCAGAAGCTGGTGCAAACAAAGTTGCAGTAATCAAAGCAGTTCGTAGCGCAACTGGTTTAGGATTAAAAGAAGCTAAAGACTTAGTTGAATCTGCACCTGCAACCTTGAAAGAAGGTCTTGCTAAAGCAGAAGCTGAAGCTCTTAAGAAAGATCTAGAAGAAGCTGGTGCGAAAGTTGAAATTAAATAATTGATATTATTTGATTTTTAGCAAAAATGGCTGGTGATTTTATCATCAGCCATTTTGTGCCTTTCAGAAACTATGAGAAATTACCGTTTAACGCTCATAGTTGTAGTGAAAATGAAGTCAGTGATGACGGAATTTAAGTTATTGTTTTTTATATAAAACAATCCTAACGGTATCAATTTTACACTGCCACCTTGTATAATACAGCGAGAGTGTGTGGATTGTGGTCTGAACAGCAAGCAGAGGAACCTATGGTTTACTCCTATACCGAGAAAAAACGTATTCGTAAAGACTTCGGCAAACGTCCGCAAGTTCTAAATATCCCTTATTTATTAACTATCCAAATAGACTCTTTCGAGAAGTTTATCCAGAAAGATCCTGAAGGTCAGCAAGGTTTAGAGGCTGCATTCCGTTCAGTATTTCCAATTGTGAGCAACAATGGTAATACTGAGTTGCAATATGTAGATTATAAGTTAGGTGAGCCTGTATTTGATGTTAGAGAATGCCAAATTCGAGGCACAACTTATGCAGCGCCATTACGTGTGAAACTACGCCTTGTTAGCTATGACAAAGATGCTGCACCCGGCACAGTAAAAGACATAAAAGAACAAGATGTGTATATGGGTGAAATTCCATTGATGACCGATAATGGTACATTTGTGATCAATGGAACAGAGCGTGTTATTGTTTCTCAGTTACACCGTAGTCCGGGCGTATTCTTTGATAGAGACAAAGGTAAAACACATTCTTCAGGAAAAATTTTATATAACGCACGAATTATTCCTTATCGTGGTTCGTGGTTAGATTTTGAATTTGATCCGAAAGATAATCTCTTTGCGCGTATTGACCGCCGCCGTAAATTGCCGGCAACAATCATTTTGCGTGCATTAGGTTATACAACCGAAGAAATTTTAAATTTATTCTTCGAAAAAATTGTATTTGAAATTAAAGATAATCAATTATTAATGACCTTAGTTCCGGACAGATTGCGTGGTGAAACTGCGACATTTGACATCGAAGCTAATGGTAAAGTGTATGTCGAACGTGGTCGCCGTATTACTGCGCGTCATATTCGTCAATTAGAGAAAGATGGTGTTACTCAGGTTGTTGTTCCACCGGAATACATTGTTGGCAAAGTTGCCGCTAAAGATTATGTAGATTTAACCACTGGCGATATTATTTGTCCGGCAAATGCGGAATTAAGTTTAGAATTATTGGCGAATTTAAGCCAAGCCGGTTATAACACGATCGAAACCCTATTCACCAATGATCTTGATTATGGTCCATATATCTCAGAAACATTAAGAGTGGATCCATCTTATGATCGTCTTAGTGCTTTAGTTGAAATTTATCGTATGATGCGTCCGGGTGAGCCGCCTACAAAAGAAGCGGCGGAAGGATTATTTGATAATCTCTTCTTCTCATCAGATCGTTACGATCTTTCTGCGGTCGGACGTATGAAATTTAACCGTTCTTTAGATATCCCTGAAGGCGAAGGCACAGGTATTCTAAGTAAAGAAGATATTATCCTAGTAATGAAGAAATTAATCGACATTCGTAATGGTCGAGGTGAAGTGGATGATATTGACCATTTAGGAAATCGTCGTATCCGTTCAGTGGGCGAAATGGCAGAAAACCAATTCCGTATCGGTTTGGTGCGTGTTGAACGTGCGGTTAAAGAGCGCCTTTCATTGGGTGATCTTGATTCTGTGACACCACAGGATCTAATCAATGCAAAACCAATTTCAGCTGCAGTTAAAGAATTTTTCGGTTCATCACAACTTTCTCAGTTTATGGATCAAAACAACCCGCTTTCAGAAGTCACTCATAAACGCCGTATTTCTGCATTAGGGCCGGGTGGTTTAACCCGTGAACGTGCCGGCTTTGAAGTGCGTGACGTTCACGCAACTCACTATGGTCGTGTTTGTCCGATCGAAACCCCTGAAGGTCCGAATATCGGTTTGATTAACTCATTATCCGTTTATGCGCGTACCAATGATTACGGTTTCTTAGAAACACCATATCGTAAAGTGGTTAACGGTCAGGTAACTGAAGAAATTGAATATTTGTCTGCAATTGAAGAAGGTAATTATGTTATTGCGCAGGCAAACTCTAATTTGGATGAAAATTTCCGCTTTACCGACACTTTCGTTACTGCACGTGGTGAGCACGGTGAATCCGGTTTATATCGTCCGGAAGAGATCCAATATATGGATATTTCAACTCAACAGATCGTATCTGTTGCGGCAGCGTTGATCCCGTTCCTAGAGCACGATGATGCGAACCGTGCTTTGATGGGAGCGAACATGCAACGTCAAGCAGTGCCTACATTAAGATCCGATAAACCATTAGTCGGTACCGGTATTGAAAAAGCGGTTGCGGTGGATTCCGGGGTAACAGTGGTTGCTAAACGTGGTGGTTATATTCAATACATTGATGCTTCTCGTATCGTGGTTAAAGTAAATGAAGATGAAACCATTCCGGGTGAAGCTGGTATTGATATTTATAATTTAACTAAATACACCCGTTCAAACCAAAATACCTGTATTAACCAAGTGCCTTGCGTTTCTTTAGGTGAACCTATCGGACGTGGCGAAGTGTTGGCAGACGGTCCGTCAACTGACTTAGGTGAATTGGCATTAGGTCAGAATATGCGCGTGGCGTTTATGCCTTGGAACGGTTATAACTTCGAAGACTCAATGTTAGTTTCCGAACGTGTGGTTCAGGAAGATCGTTTCACCACTATCCATATTCAGGAACTTTCCTGTATTGCTCGTGATACGAAATTAGGTGCGGAAGAAATCACTGCGGATATTCCGAATGTCGGCGAAGCGGCATTAAGCAAACTGGATGAATCCGGTATCGTTTATATCGGTGCGGAAGTAAAAGGCGGCGATATTCTTGTAGGTAAAGTGACACCAAAAGGTGAAACACAACTTACGCCTGAAGAAAAATTATTACGTGCTATCTTCGGTGAAAAAGCGTCTGATGTAAAAGATTCTTCATTACGTGTACCGAACAGCACCACAGGTACTGTTATCGATGTCCAAGTGTTTACACGCGACGGTGTAGAAAAAGATAAACGTGCGTTAGAAATCGAAGAAATGCAGTTAAAACAAGCGAAGAAAGATTTAACTGCGGAATTGGATATTCTTGAAGCCGGTTTATTTACTCGCGTGCGTAATTTATTGTTGGCGAACGGATTTAGCGCCGATAAGCTTGAACAGATGGATCGTATGAAATGGCTTGAACAATCTCTTGCAGATGAAGAGAAACAAGCTCAGTTGGAACAGCTTTCCGAACAGTTGGATGAGTTACGCAAAGAATTTGATCATAAATTAGAGGTTAAACGTAATAAGATTATCCAAGGTGATGATCTTGCACCGGGCGTGTTGAAAGTCGTTAAAGTATATCTTGCGGTGAAACGTCAAATTCAGCCGGGAGATAAAATGGCAGGTCGCCACGGTAACAAAGGGGTTATCTCTAAGATTAATCCGATTGAAGATATGCCATATGATGAAAACGGACAACCGGTGGATATCGTGTTGAACCCATTAGGGGTGCCATCTCGTATGAATATCGGTCAGATCTTGGAAACTCACTTAGGCTTTGCGGCAAAAGGTATCGGTGATCAGATTAACCGTATGATCAAAGAGAAACAGGAAGTTGCCAAATTACGTGAATATATCCAAAAAGCGTATGACTTAGGTGATGCTTGTCAAAAAGTGGATCTCAGCACCTTTACTGATGAAGAAGTGATGCGTTTGGCGCAAAACTTGCGTAAAGGCTTGCCTCTTGCAACGCCGGTGTTTGATGGTGCGGAAGAGAAAGAGATTAAAGGCTTGTTGGAATTAGCAGGTTTACCAACTTCCGGACAGATTACACTTTATGACGGTCGTACCGGTGAGAAATTTGAGCGTCCGGTAACTGTAGGTTATATGTATATGCTCAAATTGAACCACTTAGTTGACGATAAAATGCACGCGCGTTCAACCGGTTCTTATAGTCTTGTTACGCAACAACCTCTTGGAGGTAAAGCACAATTCGGTGGTCAACGTTTCGGGGAAATGGAAGTTTGGGCATTGGAAGCATACGGTGCTGCCTATACCTTACAAGAGATGTTGACGGTTAAATCGGATGACGTGAACGGTCGTACCAAGATGTATAAAAATATCGTTGACGGTACTCACCAAATGGATCCGAGTATGCCTGAATCATTTAATGTATTGCTTAAAGAAATTCGTTCTTTGGCAATTAATATTGATTTGGACGACGAACAAGCTGAATAATCAAGTTCAAAATTAGCCCAAGTGCGGTATAAGCCGCACTTGAATTAAGTTTAACTCCGATGGGAGCAAATCTGTGAAAGACTTAGTTAAGTTTTTAAAAACACAATCTAAATCAAGAGAAGATTTTGATGTGATCAAAATCGGTTTAGCTTCACCTGATATGATTCGTTCGTGGTCATATGGGGAAGTAAAAAAACCGGAAACAATCAATTACCGTACTTTTAAACCGGAACGTGACGGTCTATTCTGTGCGCGTATTTTCGGGCCGGTCAAAGACTACGAATGTTTATGTGGAAAATATAAACGTTTAAAACATCGTGGTGTGATTTGTGAAAAATGTGGTGTTGAAGTTACTCAAGCTAAAGTTCGTCGTGAACGTATGGGACATATTGAACTGGCTTCACCTGTCGCACATATTTGGTTCTTAAAATCGTTGCCATCCCGTATCGGTTTATTATTGGATATGCCGTTGCGTGATATTGAACGCGTGCTTTATTTTGAATCTTATATTGTTATTGAAGCAGGAATGACCGATTTAGAAAAAGGTCAGTTGCTTACAGAAGAACAATTCTTAGAAGCGGAAGAGCGTTGGGGCGATGAATTTGAAGCGAAGATGGGTGCGGAAGCTATTCAAGCCTTACTTCGTGATATGGATCTTGAACATCAATGTGAAACATTGCGCGAAGAGTTACAAGAAACCAATTCAGAAACTAAACGTAAAAAAATTACTAAACGCTTGAAATTATTGGAAGCATTTATTCAATCCGGTAACAAACCGGAATGGATGGTGTTGACTGTATTGCCGGTATTGCCACCGGATTTACGTCCATTAGTTCCGCTTGACGGTGGTCGTTTTGCGACATCTGATTTGAACGATTTATATCGTCGCGTGATCAACCGTAACAATCGTTTAAAACGTTTATTAGATCTTATTGCGCCGGATATTATCGTGCGTAATGAAAAACGTATGTTGCAAGAATCTGTTGATGCATTGTTGGATAACGGTCGTCGTGGTCGTGCAATCACAGGTTCAAATAAACGCCCATTAAAATCATTAGCGGATATGATCAAAGGTAAACAAGGTCGTTTCCGTCAGAACTTGTTGGGTAAACGTGTTGACTATTCCGGTCGTTCTGTAATTACAGTAGGGCCATACTTACACTTGCATCAATGCGGTTTACCGAAAAAAATGGCATTGGAATTATTCCGTCCATTTATCTATGCAAAATTAGAAAGCCGTGGTTTGGCATCAACCATTAAAGCAGCGAAGAAAATGGTTGAACGTGAAGATGCGATTGTTTGGGATATTTTGGCAGAAGTTATTCGCGAACATCCAATCCTTCTTAACCGTGCACCGACTTTGCACCGTTTAGGTATTCAGGCATTTGAGCCGATTTTGATTGAAGGTAAAGCGATTCAATTACACCCGTTAGTTTGTGCGGCGTTCAACGCGGACTTCGATGGTGACCAAATGGCGGTTCACGTACCATTAACGTTGGAAGCACAGTTGGAAGCGCGTGCGTTAATGATGTCTACCAATAACATTTTATCTCCGGCAAACGGTGATCCGATTATCGTTCCGTCACAAGACGTGGTATTGGGTCTTTACTATATGACCCGTGAAAAAGTGAACGGTAAAGGCGAAGGAATGTTGTTGCAAGATCCACGTGAAGCTGAAAAAGCGTATCGTACCGGTCGTGCAGAGCTTCATTCCCGTGTCAAAGTGCGTATTACCGAATATGAGAAGAATGAAAACGGTGAATTTGAAGCGAAAACCACATTAACAGATACCACTGTCGGTCGTGCAATTTTGTGGATGATTGCACCGAAAGGGATGCCGTTCAGCTTGTTCAACCAAACATTAGGTAAGAAACAGATTTCTAAATTGATCAACGAAAGTTATCGCCGTTTAGGAATGAAAGACAGTGTAATCTTTGCTGACCAAATTATGTATACTGGTTTTGCTTATGCAGCACGATCAGGTTCATCAGTTGGTATTGACGATATGGTTATTCCGGAGAAGAAATATGAAATTATCTCTTCTGCCGAAGAAGAAGTTGCTGAAATTCAAGAACAATTTAACTCAGGTTTGGTAACTGCCGGCGAACGTTACAACAAAGTGATCGATATTTGGGCGGCAGCTAACGAACGTGTAGCCAAAGCGATGATGGAAAACCTCTCAACAGAAGAAGTGGTTAACCGTCAAGGTGAATTAGAAAAACAAGCATCATTTAACAGCATCTTTATGATGGCTGATTCCGGTGCGCGTGGTTCTGCAGCGCAGATTCGTCAGCTTGCCGGTATGCGTGGTTTGATGGCTCGTCCGGATGGTTCGATCATTGAAACCCCGATTACAGCAAACTTCCGTGAAGGTTTGAACGTATTGCAGTACTTTATTTCAACTCACGGTGCGCGTAAAGGTTTGGCGGATACCGCATTAAAAACAGCAAACTCAGGTTACTTGACTCGTCGTTTGGTTGATGTGGCACAAGATTTAGTCGTTGTTGAAGATGACTGCGGTACTCACGAAGGTATCGTGATGACCCCATTAATCGAAGGCGGTGATGAAAAAGTCAGCTTGAAAGAGTTGGTGTTGGGTCGTGTAACAGCAGAAGATGTGTTGCAACCGGGTACAGAACAAGTATTAATCCCTCGTAATACACTATTAGATGAAAAATGGTGTGAAGTGATTGATAAATATTCTGTAGACAGCATTAAAGTGCGTTCTGTTGTAACTTGTGATACTGATTTCGGTGTTTGTGCGAAATGTTACGGACGCGATCTTGCACGTGGTCACTTAATTAACCAAGGTGAAGCAATCGGTGTTATCGCGGCACAATCTATCGGTGAACCGGGAACACAGTTGACAATGCGTACTTTCCACATCGGTGGTGCGGCGTCTGCGGCAGCGAAAGAATCAAGCATTCAGGTTAAAAATACCGGTACTATCCGTTTAACCAATGCGAAATTCGTGACAAATCACGAAGGCAAATTGGTGATTACTTCACGTAATACCGAATTAACCGTGATCGATACTTTCGGACGTACTAAAGAGCATTATAAATTGCCATACGGTTCTGTGTTAAGCAAAGCGAACGGTGATGAAGTTACCGCCGGTGAAACCGTAGCTAACTGGGATCCGCATACAATGCCGGTTGTTTCAGAAGCGCAAGGTTTCGTGAAATTTGTTGATATCGTTGATGGCCTAACCGTAACTCGTCAAACTGATGAATTGACCGGTTTGTCTTCTATTGTTGTTCAAGATGTCGGTGAACGTGCGACAGCAGGTAAAGATCTTCGTCCGGCATTGAAATTAGTCGATGCTCAAGGTAATGATGTCTTAATTCCGGGTACAGATGTTGCAGCGCAATACTTCCTACCGGGTAAAGCCATTGTGACATTAGATGACAATGCCGAAGTGAATATCGGGGACTCTTTAGCACGTATTCCACAAGAATCATCAGGTACTAAAGATATTACCGGTGGTCTTCCACGTGTTGCAGACTTGTTTGAAGCACGTAAACCGAAAGAACCGGCAATCCTTGCAGAAATTTCCGGGGTAGTTTCATTCGGTAAAGAAACCAAAGGTAAACGCCGTTTGGTTATTACACCGAACGAAGGCGAAGCACACGAAGAGATGATTCCTAAATGGCGTCAACTTAACGTGTTTGAAGGTGAAATGGTTCAACGTGGGGATATTATTTCTGATGGTCCGGAATCACCACACGATATTTTACGCTTACGCGGTGTTCGTGCGGTTACTGAATATATCGTTAATGAAGTTCAAGACGTTTACCGCTTACAAGGGGTAAAAATTAACGATAAGCATATTGAAGTTATCGTGCGCCAAATGTTGCGTAAGTGCATCATCACAAACTCATACGACTCTGAATTCCTTGAAGGAGAACAGGTTGAAGTGGCTCGTGTGAAAGTGGTGAACCGTAAACGTGCAGAAGAGGGTAAACCGTTAGTAGAATTCCAACGTGAATTGCTTGGTATCACTAAAGCGTCATTGGCAACAGAATCCTTTATCTCTGCGGCATCGTTCCAAGAAACAACACGTGTTCTTACTGAAGCAGCAGTTGCCGGTAAACGTGATGAATTGCGCGGCTTAAAAGAAAACGTGATTGTTGGACGCTTAATTCCTGCGGGAACAGGTTTTGCCTACCACCAAAGCAAAGCGAAAAAACGCGCTGCGGCGGCTAATAACAGCAATGAATTGGTAACGGAAGAACCAACCATTACTGCGGAAGAAGCAACAGCGAACTTGGCAGAAATGCTCAATATGGTAGAAGATTAATTTAACTCTTCTGCTAATTTCTAGTAAAAATACCGAATGGAGCAATCCGTTCGGTATTTTTTTATGCCGTTCAAATAATATTTAAATTTATGGAATAATATATAAAATGTTGCTTTATAATTTCTAATCTATAAAAACTATGTTTTTTCCTATCACTAAATATATTAAGCACTGAGTAATCCGTTTGGGAGTTTTTGATGAAGTTAGTATTAATTGATTATGAAAATGTTCAGCCGGAAACGATAAATATTTTGTTACCGGAAGAGAGTTTTGTTGTGGTGTGTGTCGGGGTAAAACAGAAGATGTTACCGTTAGAGTTAGTAAAATCGCTAATTCATTTTGGACAGAATTGTCAAATTATTGAGAGTTATGGAGTAGGTAAAAATGCATTAGATTTTATTATTATCGACACAATGGCAAGGATTACAACAGAACGACACTTCGATGAGCTTTATATTGTATCCAAAGATAAAGGGTTTGATTCTATTATTTCTCATTATTTAACTTTAAAACGAGTTGCCTTTGCTAAACGTGTTGATGATATTGAAGAATTAAATTCGTTAAGAGTAGAGAATAATGTAATCTCAGATAGATTATCTCTTCCGTTATTAACTTCTCCTTGTGCTCTTATAGCACCGAACCCTACAAAGGTAAGATCAGAGGAACGTTCATACCCTACCAACATTGAACAAGCTATCCTTAAAGTCCAACAACAGCTTATAAAAATTAGTGTGAAATCAATTCGTTCCATACCGAAAAAAGAAAAAAGTCGTCTAAATTGGATAAAAAACGAGTTAAAAGAGGAAGATTTATCGGATAAACAGATAAAATTTATTATGGAACAGGTAAATTTTCCAGAGAACACTTTAATATCATATATTAAACGTGCCGTAGCTCATTTACAGACAATAGAGAAAAAACATTATCCAAAAACACTAGAAAAACGGATAAATTGGTTAAAGAATTTCTTTAAAAAAGAAACGTTGTCGGAACAGAATATTAAAGAAATTGCTTTAAAAGTGTTCAAATAAAAAATTCCCCTTGCTACACAAGGGGAATTTCAACTACTCATTAATCAAACGATAAATTTCAGGATCTTTGCGATCTAAATAGTGGAAGGATTGAATACGGCGGATGGTGCGTGAATGTCCGCGAATCAGCAAGGTTTCAGTGGTAGCAACATCACCTTTACGATGAACACCTTTTAACAAGTCGCCGTGCGTAATGCCGGTGGCGGAGAAAACCAAATTATCATCACGAACAAGCTGATCCAAGGTGAGGACTTTATTTACCTCTACTCCCATTTCCTGACAACGGCGGCGTTCGCTTTCGGCAAAAGCACGATTTTCCTCACTGTCGCCTTTCACCACCTCTCTGGTTAACAGGCGCGCTTGAATATCACCGCCCAATGCTCGAATACCGGCGGCAGCGACCACACCTTCCGGCGCACCACCGATACAATACATCATATCCACACCGGTATCCGGCAAACAACATAAAAGCGCCGCAGCAACATCGCCATCCGGAATCGCCAATACTTTTACGCCGAGCTGTTGCATTTTATAAATCACGGTTTGATGACGAGGTTTATCCAGTGTTACCACAGTCAGTTGAGAAAGTAGTTTCCCCATTTTAGAGGCAACACGGCGTAAGTTTTGTTCCAATGGCAGATTGAGATCAATCATTCCTTTCACTTCAGGACCGACCACCAATTTTTCCATATACATATCCGGTGCGCGTAAGAAAGTTTCCTTACCACCGGCAGCCAACACCGCAATAGCATTTGCCTGCCCCATTGCCACCATACGAGTTCCCTCAATAGGATCGACCGCAATCGCAATATCTTCTTCATTGCCGCCTTTGCCTAATTTCTCACCGATATAGAGCATAGGTGCTTCATCGATTTCACCCTCACCAATGACGATCTCACCGTTCATTTCGATCTGATTCAACATTGTGCGCATTGCTTTTACTGCGGCTGCATCAGCTGCATTTTTATCACCACGCCCTAACCACGCAAAACCGGCAAGCGCAGCTGCTTCCGTAACACGAGAAAATTCGATAGCCAATGCTCTTTTCATATACTTTCCTTATTGAGTTAACCAAAAAATTGCTCCATTCTAGCACTTCGCAAACGTTTGCTTAAATGATTTATTAAAGTTTTTTAATTTCTTCACAGCACAACAGATAAAGCCTTGCGCAATAGCGGCGAGCTTTCAATCATTTAGAAGGTTTTTGATGAAATAAGGCGCTATCTAGGATAGAATGTTATCCATTCTGATGTATTGGACAACAAATGAGGAATAATAATTATGTCTTTAGAAATTTTAGATCAACTTGAAGCCAAAATTAAACAAGCGGTTGAAACCATTCAACTGCTTCAAATGGAAATTGAAGAATTGAAAGAGCAAAAGGCAAATGTCGAACAAGCGAATCAAACTCTTCAATCTGAAAAAGAGCAACTTAATGCTGAAAATGCGCAATTAAAAGAAGAACAACAACGTTGGCAAGAACGTTTACGTTCATTAATCGGTCAAATTGAAAACGTTTAATTTGTTTTATTCCACAGTTTGATGAAACCCCATAAACCTCGCGGATTATGGGGTTTTTTAGTGCCGGTTACAAACTGACCGGCATTGGGTGGTGATGTTTCGACAAAATATTCCATTAAAAAAGCTAAGACCTTTAAGATCTTAGCTTTTTTTATCGCGGAACTTCTTATTTAGCTCAATTAAAACTGAATATTCAAACCAGCCTGATAATTAAGCTGACGTTTTTCATCTCTATTTAAAGAGCGTAAATACTCAATATTCATAAAGAGCGAAATATTATTGGTAAAGTAATATCTAGCGTTGCCGGAGATAGCCGCACTATCTTTAGCAAATTTATCTAGAATTACCGTGTTATCCATTGTTAAACGATCAAAATCACGCAAGTTCTTCACTAATCTTAAATTAGATGAGAAAGCAAATTTTTCAATGCGATATTGTGTACCAATATTCATTAACGCATTAATGTTGTGTTCGCTAATCTTATCTACCGCGATTTGTGCGACTGACATCGCAGAATAGTGATGGTAGCTTTCTTGCAATCCGAGATCAGCATAAACAGTCCAATTTGAATTCATTGGATAGCGATAACCTAATAACTGCTCAGCAGAAGCGATATAACCGTGTTGTTTATATTCCTCTTTATCCGCATTCTTGAATTTATGCGTTACTCGTCCAACACTCATCACGGCTTGAGCATACCAATTATCCCAGTTATAGAGATAATAGCCATTAACAGAAGCCATTTCAGAAGTGACTTTACCTGAATAACAACGTAAGCCTAATTGGCAATTAATATAGTTATCCACTGAGTTTTGTGTTTTAGAGTAAGTCGCAGATAAACCCGCTACCATATTTTTTGTCGTGATGACATCCTTACCGATAGATAAAATTTGGCTATTTTGTCTTAGGTTAAGGAAATGATCACCTTTCACACGATTGTGCGCATAAGCAACATTCACCCAATAATCTAAATGATTTTGACGATCCCATAATGGCACATTCGGATTACGGCGAGCGTAATCTAAATGCAATTCAGATAAATATTGGCTGATATAAGGCAGAGAAGCCAATAATGTTGCATTATTATTCAAAATACGTTGCAGTTGTGATGCCGGTACATCCGATGTTACTGAGGATGTTGCAACAGGGCTGTTATCTGCTGTTTCCTCAGCCACATTAGCAGCGGTATCGCTTGCTTTATTGGCATCATCATTGACTGTGGCGTTGTTGGTTTCAACATCGTCAGTTTTTGCTGTAATTTCTTCTGTTTTTTCTGCAACATTTGTATCGGCAGCTTGAGTTGCCTCAACAGACGTGTCGGTTGAATTATCAGTTGAAGATGCAGTTTGTGTCGTATTTGGCTCAACTGCATTAGCAGCTACAGCAGAATCTTCAATATAACCACTTGCATTTCTTCTATTACGAGTACGAGGTTTCGCTGAATCTTGGTCGGCAGTGAGTTGTTCTTCAACCACAGGCTGAGTTTCAACAACAGGTTGAGTTTCAACAGCAGGTTGGTTTGCGACCACAGGCTGAGTTTCAACAACAGGTTGGTTCGCAACCACAGGCTGAGTTTCAACAGCAGGTTGGTTTGCAACTTCAGGTTGAGTTTCAACAACAGGTTGGTTTGCAACCACAGGTTGAGTTTCAACAGCAGGTTGGTTTGCGACTACAGGCTGAGTTTTAGCAGCAGGTTGGTTTGCAACCACAGGTTGATCTTCAACAACAGGTTGGTTCGCAACTACAGGTTGAGTTTCAACAACAGGTTGGTTCGCAACCACAGGTTGAGTTTCAATAGCAGGTTGGTTTGCAACTACAGGTTGAGTTTCAACAGCAGGTTGGTTCGCAACCACAGGTTGATCTTCAACAACAGGTTGGTTCGCAACTACAGGTTGAGTTTCAGCAACAGGTTGGTTTGCAACCACAGGTTGAGTTTCAACAGCAGGTTGGTTTGCGACCACAGGTTGAACTTCAGCAACAGGTTGGTTTGCAACCATAGGTTGAGTTTCAGCAACAGGTTGGTTTGCAACCACCGGTTGAGTTTCAACAGCAGGTTGGTTTGCAACTTCAGGTTGAGTTTCAACAACAGGTTGGTTTGCAACCACCGGTTGAGTTTCAGCAGCAAGTTGGTTTGCGACCACAGGTTGAGTTTCAACAACAGGCTGGTTCGCAACAACAGGTTGGTTTGTAACCACAGGTTGAGCTTCAACAACAGGTTGGTTCGCAACCACAGGTTGAGTTTCAACAGCAGGTTGGTTCGCAACCACAGGTTGAGCTTCAACAGCAGGTTGGTTCGCAACCACAGGTTGAACTTCAGCAGCAGGTTGGTTTGCGACCACAGGTTGAGCTTCAACAACAGGCTGGTTTGCAACCACAGGTTGAGTTGCTACTTCAGGTTGAGTTTCAACAACAGGCTGGTTTGTAACCACCGGTTGATCTTCAACTACAGGTTGGTTTGCAACTTCAGGTTGAGTTTCAGCAACAGGTTGGTTTGCGACTACAGGCTGAGTTTTAGCAGCAGATTGGTTTGCAACCACAGGTTGATCTTCAACAACAGGTTGGTTTGCTACTTCAGGTTGAGTTTCAACAACAGGCTGGTTTGTAACCACAGGTTGAGCTTCAGCAGCAGGTTGGTTCGCAACTATATTGTTAGTTTCTGTAGGAGCAGTATCTACAGCAGAATCTTCAACTACAGGCTGATCTTCAGTAACAGGCTGAGGTTCTGTAACAGATTGCGCTTCAACAGATAAATCAGTTGAAGCAACACTGCGATCTTTACCCATTGTTGGTGTAGGTTGTGTGGTTTCTGGTTCAGCGATCACCACAGGAATAACCTTGTCATCTTGTTTGATGTAAGAAGAGGTTAAATACCAGTCGGATTGATCATCCGCGCCGATTCCACCGTGCGTCAACATATACTGATATAAACCGGCAGTGACATCTTTTGCCAGATACAGCGAGCCACCATTTTCTTTATTTGGGTTCAGATCGATAATTTTAATGCCGGCTTTGGTTTCCGCACCGAGAGAAAGTGCGCGGTTTTCAATATAAAGTGCAGCATTTAATAAAGAATTACCGTGAATTTGAATTTTATCTGTTGCACTGCTGTCATCATACAAATCTGTACCTAAACGAATTGTGGCATTTTGTGCCGCAAATGAATCATTCACATTTAAGGTTTTCGCTTGCCAATTTTCCGCAGATTGAGATAAATCCAATGTGGAATCTCTCAAATTCATTGAAGTAACATTTGAATCTTTGGTCATATTCCAAAGACTATTGTTGCTCAAGACAAAGTGAGATTGAGAATGTTGGAATGGATTAGACGATTGGTTCGCTGTAAAAATACCACCATTGATAGTTGAATTATCAAGTACGGCATTTAAAATGGCAGCATTTCTAGTGCCGTTTTCAGCCACTTTGATCGCATAATAGGTTGTGGTAGTGATGGTTGAGCCATTCATTGCTAAGGTTGAAACGCGGCGTTGCTGATCGTTTGCAAACACACGAACACCACTCGCTTTTTCACTTTCTGTATTCAGTGTTGAATTGATGATTGTTGCGCTGCTATCCCATAAGTTCAAAACATTTGCACCGACACCATTGGTTTTTATTTGACTGTCTTGTAAGCGTAAAGTTGCTTTATTACCAACTGTTATTGCAGTCGTTTCCTTACCAAAGGTATTCAACTTGATTTTATTTAATTCAACTTCTGAACTTTGTCCGTTAACCATTACACCGAATGGGGCAACATAAGGGTTAGTACGATAAATATCAATATGACCATTAGTAAGATAAATTTTACCCCCTAATTCTGCATTGATAATTCCACCCAAACGCCCTTGAGAGGTGATATTTGTATTAGTTAATTGGATTGTGCCACCATTACTGGCGAATAAAGCGCGACCGTCATTAAAAATATTGAGGTTTGATTTGTTAATATCATTACTATGCATATCAACATGGAAAACACCATCGCCTTCAGCAGAATGGTAAATATTATTAGCTGTGCTATTAAATGGTGTGGTGCTTACACGTCTTACTGTTAAATCAGTTGGATCTCCACTCTCAGATTCTAGTAACGACATAATATAATCTGCGATCATACGATGTGTTTTTGGTGAAGGATGGAATTGATCAGCAAAAACGAATTGGTAACCTTTCCCCCAAAGATAATTTTTATCTTTGACACCTTTTTGCCCGTCTATTGGTTCAAAAGCTGCAACACGCCCTTTTCCAGCTCCCCAACCAACTACTGCACTGGTAAAAGGATTTGCCGCAGAACCGGAAACATTATTAAAGCCAAATTCAGTATAGTGAGACATTACCTCATCTAGCAATAATTGGATATTTGGGCGGATGAAAGTAACATCAGGATGTTGAGCTTTTAAGTTTTCTATTACTTTATCAACACCTTGATTAAATGTATTTACCAAAGACGTTTCTGCTTTATATACACGCTCAAATTGTCTTTTCCATTGTTGCAATTCTTGAAAGGCGGCACTAGTTAATGGCTTACCTTGAGGGATGTTATAATGCTTACGCAAAACAAATTCAAAAGCATCGTAAATAACGTCTTTTGCCGGGCGACCGTGATTATTTTGATCATCTAAAAAACGGATAACGTCATCTTTATTGATCCAACCGAGACCAAGAAATTTGCGCCCACCAAGCAATGATTTCCAACCGTCAAAGTAAATGCGCCCATCAGAAAGAAAATTGTTAGTAAAATTTGGGGTGTTCGCAATATTTGGTGCATTTGGCACAATTACAAACTTAGCATTCCCTTTGACCAATAATTTTTTTAATTGTGTTTCTACGGCTCCAATACTACCTTGAATTTTTTTGTTTTGGCTTTGATCTGTCGAAATATTAGGATCGCCTAAATTAATATCATCATCGGCTAAGCGCAGATCATTACCGCCAATCCAAAAAATATATTTATAATCTTGATTTTGAGTATTGCGACGACTGCTTAGATAATTATTGATTTCATCGCTTAATTTTGGTGATAAAGACCCCTGCAATCCACCAAGATAATTATTTGCAACAGCTCCGCCTAATGCATAATTAGGCCCATCTTGATTTCTTTTGGTTAAAAAATTTCCATCGTGTCGAGGAGAACTATAGCCATAATAATTGGCTAGATATTCGTTATAGACATTTTCTTGGTTGTAAGTAAAGCGAAGAATATTACCGTTATCGCTAAGACTGTCTCCAAAAATAATCAGTTTTTCTGGCATCTGTGCGCCAAATGCGTTGCTTGCAAGTGCGAATGAGATGCTTAAAGCAAGAATATGTTTTTTCATAATAATTGTTACCCTATAAAATTTTTGCGGATTGTAGACACTCCATTAAATGAAGTAAAGCAGAAATGATTAAAAAATGTCTAATTTATAAAAGTGGACTTAGTTACGTATATTTTTAACTCATTGAATTATATTTAATTTTTTTAAATTAATCGTTTGCCTTGCTTGTTTAAAATATATGCAATAATGATTAAAAATAAAGAAATTAATTGCTTTCTGTAATAATTAAAGTGTGGTGAACTTCATTAATAGTTAATTCCTAACTTGCATTTAGATTTTGCCTATCAAAAAAGGTTTGAAATAATCACATAAAAATATCAAAATACCCGCCCCCATAGCACTTTTTAACCAATAATAAATCTATATAAAACATATAATTAAGTAACGTAATGTTAAAGATCACTCTATGTGATCATAAATTTAGATGTCTATAAATTGTTAATAATTATTTTTTTATTTGTTAAGTTATTTAATTATAAGCTATTTTTTCTAACTTCAGCGTACAAGTGTTACTTTTACAAATCTAAATCCTTAATGTAGTATGCCGCAACTTGCTATTTCCCTACTGAATTTATAACAGGAAGTTATTTTTTAGAGTAATTTTTTATTATTTATTTAGGGGTGATATTAAGTAGTTGTCTGTATTAGAAATGGCAAGTGTTCAATAAGTTTGAACGATTAAAAAATTTAACTGTGTTTCTACATAAAAGGATATCAGCTATATGAGTTTAATTTTAATTGAAAAGCACTCAGACAAACGTATTGATTTGTCTAAAGTCGCGAAAAACGGGAAATACACCGAAACTGCGGTTCCGGGTGAAGAGTACCGCGTAATTGACAGTGTTACAGGCAAGACACCGTCAGACATTAAAGTTTCTCGCTCCGGCGATGATTTAATCATCACCAGCGAAAAAGAAAATATTGAAGTGATTATTGATGAGTTCTGGGGTGAATGCACTTCAGATCAGCAATGCTATGCTATTTTTGACACAGCAAGCAGCGAAGGCGCATACAAAGGCGATATTATCGTGACACAAGTTGATCACGAAATCAGCGCTTTCACCGCAGGTTCAGCAGAGCCGAATTTGGTCACCAGCTTAGCAGAAGGACAGGTGATTTCACCTTGGTATTATGCAGCAGGCGCAGCTGTGCTAGGCGGAATCGCTTTAGCAGCTGGGGGCGGTGGCGGCTCAGGTGGCGGTTCACCCAGCACAACTAATGATGCTAAAAAATCGTCTAAACAATTTGTAGTGATCCACTAAATCAGCAGTCCCTAATAGGTTTTTTCGCTAAAACTGGCGGTAATCCTTGATTATAGCTATGCGGTCTCACCCTGTTATAGTAAAACACATACTGTTTAATGTCTTCC
>Ga0079226_10000354_pt1 | contig 31781 bp, 25 predicted proteins | sample Poulit2014_FD_76345 | JGI IMG/M metagenome (GOLD analysis project Ga0079226, IMG submission 76345) | Agricultural soil microbial communities from Georgia to study Nitrogen management - Poultry litter 2014 | ecosystem: Environmental > Terrestrial > Soil > Agricultural land | place: USA: Georgia...
CTGCCAGGTCCGTGTCGGCCGAGCAATACCATGACCGCGCGCCTCGACTTGCAACGGCAGTGACTGAACCTCGATAACGCGCATGGTCGGCACAGTTAGCGCTGTGCTATCACGCTGCGGTGCTTGGCGGCTGAGGATAAAAATAACCATCAAACCGATACCCAGCAGCAAACCTAACCCCACCAGCAAACCACGCCCGCGGCGCTTTATTAAATTAGTCATATACCGTCCTCACTACTGTTCTGAGTCTCATTTTCAGCTGCAGCCTCTTTCAAGATGTGCACCGACTGCGCTTGACTGACATCACTGATCACTGCTGCATCCCAACCACCACCCAGCGCTTTATACAACGCCACCAGCTGTACCGCCGCCGCAGTATGCGCACGGCTACTGGCACTTTCTGCTGCATGCAAAGTTCGCTCAATGGCTAGTAATTCAACCAAGGCAATATCACCCGCTGCATAGCGCGCTTTAGCATGCGCATGGCTGCGGCGCGATGCATCCAGCGCCTCTGTTCTAAGCTGCAAAGTTGCTAGACCGGCGTGATAATTGCTCAGGGCACTTTCCGCATCAGCCAACGCAGCGAGTACCGCCTGCTCATAAGCTAAAGCGGCTTGCTGTTCAGCGGCCTCACTGGCACGAATCTGCGCGCGCACCCGCCCGCCATCAAACAGCCGCCATGAAATGAGCGGCAGCACTGACGAGCGCCGACTCGAAGCGTCAAACCAGTTACCGCTACTCAGTGATTGAAACCCCCCGCTCAACCCAATCGACAGCTTGGGAAACAGTTCAGCGGTCGCCACACCAATTTCAGCGCTACTGGCGGCTAGGTTGCGTTCAGCGGCGAGAATATCCGGTCTGCGGCGTAAGATGTCAGCACGTTCGCCCACTGGAATGGGCAGCAAAGCAACCCTAGCCGGCTGCGCATCGAGCAACGCCAGCTCCTGTTCCGGGGTTTGCCCCAGCAACACACCAAGACTGAGTACTGCGGCGCGTTGACGGGCTTGAATATCCGGTAACGCTGCTTTAGCTGCAGCCAACTGTGCATAAACAGTCTCCACATCGGCTGCTGCAGCATCACCCAGATCAACTCGCTGCTGCACCAATTGCAATGTGTGTTCTAAGGTTGCCAAGGTGGCTTGCTGGGTGCGCAACTCTTGTGCGGCACCGACACTGGACAACCAAGCGCGCGCCACTTCAGCAATAATGCGCATGCGCACCCCTTGCGCCTCAGCTTGAGCAGCCTCTAGCTTGGCGCTGGCACTTTCCAATGCACGCTGTTTACCACCAAATACATCAATCTCCCACGCCGCATCAAAGCCCGCGTCATAAATGGTCTGATGGGTTTCCACCCCGGGCATGGCACCAATGGGCAAAGGGCCGTTCTCGCTTTGCCGACGGCGATTGACACTGGCAGCCACTGACGCTTCGGGCAATTGGCGACCGGCCACCCAATCCCGTAAGGCGCGCGCTTCATCAATACGGGCGCTGGCTTGACGCAGGTCTAAGTTTTGCGCCAAGGCTGTCTCCACTAAACGCTGCAGTATCGGATCATCTAGGCTTACCCACCACTGCGCTAAATTGACTGGTGCTGCGCTGTTTTCAACTGCTAACGCCCAGTCAGCATCACTCGCAATAGGCTCAGGTGTACGGTAATCCGGTCCCACCGCGCAGGCGGTCAACAAACTACTGGTTAGCAGCAATACCGTTAAGGCGGACCAACGTGGTAATTGCACTTGAGTATCTGTCATGCGAACTCCTCCAGTAGGTTTAATAGGGTTCATTGCAGGCGTCCTCGAACAAATAGCGTGGCTGTGCTCAGTGACACTAAGGCAATCGTCGCTAACGGCCAGAGACGGGCAAAAATATCACTCGCTGGCAGTGCCTTAAGAAAGCTGCCCTGCACGATGATTAAAAAATGCGTGAGGGGAATTCCTTGCGCCAGCCACTGCAGGACAACCGGCATATTCTCCACCGGCGTAGAAAACCCCGACATCAATACCGCAGGAACCCCCACCGCAAAGGCACCGAGAATGGCTTGCTGCTGGGTGGAACTGATCGCAGAAATCATTAAGCCAATACCCACTACCGATAAAATAAACAGCATTAAGCTAATCAACAGCAAGCTAAACGAGCCACTAAACGGCACCTGAAACAACCAAACCGCCGCTGCGATCATTAATAATCCCAATACAGTGCCAATCGCCAAAGCGGGTAGCGATTTAGAGATAATAATCTCCGTGGTGGAGGTGGGCGAGACCAGCAACTGATCAAAGGTGCCCAGCTCGCGTTCGCGGGCAATTGATAGCGAGGTGATTAACAAGGCACTGAACAAGGCTAAGACTCCACTCAAACTGGGCACAATAAACCAACGATAGGTCAAGTTCGGGTTAAACCAATGGCGCACCAACAGCGGTGACAAAACTTCACTCTCGCGCACTTCTGCGCTGACTTCGGCGGCAATTGTTGATAAATAACTGAGGGTGATTTGCCCTGAGTTACTGCGCCGCCCGTCAATTAACGCCTGCACTTGGCCGCTCTCGCCTGCAGCAATAGCGCGAGAGAAGTCCACCGGTATATGCAGAGCAACCATCACCTTGCCTTGATCAATCAGCTCAGGCAGTTGTTGCGCCGCCGCCACATGCTGAACGCTATTGATGAACATCGCATTTTCCAGTCGCTCAATCAGCTCGTACGACCAGCGTCCCGCGTCTTGGTTGTATACCGCCAACTCAACATTGCGCACCTCTAAGGTGGCAGCAAAGGCAAACACCAACAGCTGCAACAAAGGCGGCACAAACACCACCATACGGCTGCGCGGGTCACGCAAGATGCTCAATACTTCTTTAATAAATTGCGCGCGCAAGCGGGTTAAGCTCAAGACATTACCCATGGCTTACACCTCCAGATTCTTGCGCGTGGCGCGTTTGGCCAAAATAAAGAAAAACGTGCCAATCGCCGCCATAGCCAGTAGGTTCGGCCAAAACACTGCCCAAATATCCCCAGCCAAAAACACAGTTTTTAACGATGAAACAAAATAGCGGGCTGGAACAAACCAAGTAATCAGCTGAATCGGCGCGGGCATCGCCTCTATTTCATACAAAAAGCCTGACAACATAAACGCTGGTAAAAAGCCGGAAAACAAGGCAATTTGCGCGGCTAAAAACTGATTACGGGTGATCGCTGAAATCAACAGGCCTTGGCCCAGCGCCGGCACCATAAATACCGCAGAGAGCAACAACAACGCCGCCAAAGAACCGCGCAACGGCACATCAAAGACAAACACTGCCAAGGCCGTGGCACCTAAGGTGGCCAGCATGCCCAAGATAAAATAAGGCAGAAGCTTGCCAATCAAGATTTCTATGACTGAGGCTGGGGTGGAGAGCACCGCTTCCATGGTGCCGCGCTCCCACTCTCGCGCTACCACCAGCGCGGTCAGCATGGTGCCAATGATGGTCATGACAATGGCAATCGCCCCGGGCACCAATGAACGGCGACTTTCTAACTCGGCGTTAAACCAGTATCTGGGCTCTAAGCTCACTGCTGCAGTTGGCGTGGCCATGCTTTGCCCGGCACTCCAAGTCTGCACCACGCCTTGGCTGTAGTTCGCCACATAATTGGCAGTATTGGGCTGCGAGCCGTCGGTAATCGCTTGCACCAATGAACGCCCACCCCGCTCGGCTAAACGCTGGGCAAAATCTTGCGGGATCACCACAAAACCACGCAATTGACCCGACACCACTTGCCGAGCAGCTTCACGTCGATCGTGCAGAAAAGTCACATCTAAATAATGCGTGCTGGCAAAGGCTGCCGCCAGCTGCTTGGCTTCTGCAGACTCAGACTCTTGCACTAAACCTATGCGCACATCGCGCACATCCAGTGATACCGCATAGGCAAACAAAAACAACAGCACCACCGGCAAGACAAAAGCAATCAGCAAAGTGGACGGATCACGGATCGCCTGCAGGCTTTCTTTGCGCACCAATGCCCATAAACGCTGCGGAACAAAGCGGCGTAACGACTCTGCGGATAGGGGCTGGTTATTAGGCGTCGTCATGTGGACTCCCCGTCAGCCTTGCTAGCCGCCCGTTCAGCTGATTCAACCAGATGAATAAAAGCATCTTCCATGGTCGGGTCCGGCCGATTGTCAGTTACCGCCTGCAGCTTCAGGGCATCTGGGGTATCCAAAGCAATCAACTTGGCCCGGTTCAGCAGTGCCACACGGTCACAATACTCCGCTTCTTCCATAAAGTGGGTAGTGACCATGATGGTCACGCCTTTGCGCGCTAAACCGTTGATATGGGTCCAGAACTCACGCCGGGTAATGGGGTCGACACCCGAGGTGGGTTCATCCAAAAACAATACAGGTGGACGGTGCATCACCGCACAGGCCAAGGCCAAGCGTTGTTTCAACCCTAACGGCAACGCATCCGGCGCTTCATTGAGCCACGGCTGCAGATCAAAAATCTCAACCATTTCCGCAATGCGCGCACGGGCTGCCGCACCGCTCAAACCATACACACCTGCGGAAAACTGCAGATTCTGGCGCACTGAGAGCAAGCCATACAGGGAAAACTTTTGCGCCATATAGCCCAACCGGCTTTTTGCTGCACCAGTGGCACGGCGCAAATCCAAACCCACCACATGGGCTTCACCGTCACTGGGTTTAAGTAAACCGCAGAGCATTTTAAAAGTGGTCGACTTGCCAGCGCCATTGGGTCCCAACAGGCCAAAAATCTCGCCTTTTTGCACCTCAAAACTGACATCATCGGTGGCAATAAAATCACCAAAACGTTTGGTTAAATTGCGGCACGACACGGCGATATCGGATTCCAGCTCGACTGCTTCCAGACGCTGCGCCAGCGCAGATGTGCCACTGGGCCCACCGCCGAGCAAGTCAATAAAGGCATCTTCAAAACGTGGCGGTACTGGCACTAGACGGGTATGCAAGCGCTCGGCTAGCGCCTGAACTTGTGTTTGTTCAGCATCGGCACGCAACACCAAACGCACTGCAGCACCCTGAATCACCCCATCACTGACGCTGTCTAAATCCAACGCTTCAGTGAGGATCGCGCAGCGCTGTTCACCAACATTTTCTAAACGAAAACTGCGGTTTTTAAGCCCATCGGTTAACGCTTGTGGTGGCCCATCAAACGCCAGCTCGCCTTCATTAAGCAACAATACGCTGTCGCAGCGTTCGGCCTCATCAAGGTAAGCAGTGGACCAGATCACCGCCATACCATCATCAGTTAGGGCTTCGACCATGCGCCACAAATCCTGACGACTGACTGGGTCGACCCCGACACTGGGTTCATCCAGTAACAACACCTTAGGACGCGCCATCAACGCACAGGCCAAGCCAAGTTTTTGCTTCATGCCACCTGACAGGTTTCCCGCCAACCGTTCGGTAAAGGGACCCAGCCGAGTGAACTCAAGCAGCTCTGCAAATAAATCCGTGTGCTGCTTAACATCCATGCCGCGCAGCTGGGCATACAGCTGCATATTTTCCATCACCGACAGGTCTTCATAGAGTCCAAAACGTTGTGGCATATACCCGCTGGCCACATGAATGGCGTCGTTATCTTCCACCACATCAAAGCCGGCCAAAGTTGCTCGGCCACTGTTAGGTACTAACAAACCGGTCAAAATACGCATCAAGGTGGTTTTACCGGCACCATCAGGCCCCACCAGCCCAGTTAACTTGCCATAGTGAATCTCTGCGCTGAGTTCACGTAGCGCTTGCACCGAGCCAAAGTGCTTACTGACCTGCTCAATCAGCACTGCGCGGCTAGACGGGCCAGCACTCGCTGCGGTTAACTTGGCATGCGCTGACATGTTAAATGCCCTCGGTGTGTGTAGCGGTGACTGAGTCTGTGTCAACTTCAATACTCACGGGCATGCCTTGGCGCAAGCCGGCATCAGCATCCTTTTTATCAATGACAATGCGCAGGCGATACACCAAATCGGTGCGCAGCTCAGTGGTTTCTACGGTTTTGGGGGTAAATTCAGCCCGTGGGGAGATAAAACCGATTTGGCCACGGTACTTTTTAGTCGAAGAATCATTGCTCACCCAGACTGTGGTGCCGGGCGCGATGCGCCCCAAATCCGGCTCACTGACGTAAGCACGCACATACACCGGCGTGTCCAAACTTAAGCTGTAGACGGTACTTTGCGCGGAGACCATGCTGCCGACCTCGCGCACTCGGGCGATCACGGTACCTGTGCTCGGTGCCAGCAATTCAGTATCGGCTAACGCTGTCATCGCTTGGCCCAGTTTGGCTTGTGCACTGGCTAAGCGCGCCTCTGCTGCTGCAATATCCTCGACACGAAACCCTTCGCTGGCTTGAGATAACGCCGCTTTCGCAGAATTGACCGCGGCAGTTGACTGTTCGTGGGCGGCTCGAGCAGCATCCACTGTGCGCTGACTACTGGCACCAGTGGTTAAGAGCTTACGTTGACGTAGATAGTTGCGCTCTGCCTCAGTAGCGAGCGCCATGGTTTGATTGAGGGCCGCGCGCGCTTGCTCAATTTCCTGTGGGCGCAAGCCTTTCTGCATTTTTTGCAGCTCAGCTTCAGCTAGCCACACTGCGGCTTGGGCTAAGGCGAGATTATCGTGGTACGGCTGCGCATCAAGACTGGCCATTAAAGTGCCGACTGGTACGGCATCCCCCTCATCAAAATGCAATTGGGCAATCCGCCCCGGCTGACGAAAGGCCATCTGCACTTCACGAATATCCACATTGCCGTACAGCCATAACTGGCCATCCTTTTTATCGGCATGCTGCTGCCACCACCACACGCCAGCGGCTATGGCCAGTGCGACCACTGCAACAACGATAAATCTCAATTTACCTGAGCTATTCAGCGCACTCATAAGCTAGGCTCCTTATCATCTGCAGCCACCTGTGCAATCCCTAACCCACGCCGATAAATGGTGAAAATCGTCGGCGCATCCTTGCGTATCTGCGCCACGTCATCGAGCAACAACGACTGCATCACCAAGCCTTGGATAGAACCCACAAACAACAGCACCGCAGCCTCGACGTTTAAGTCTGCACAAAACTCGCCTTGTTGCTTGCCCTGTTCAAGCAAGGTAGCGATTCGTCCGCTGTATTGTTTTAATAGGGTTTGCACCATTTGTTTGGGCAGGCTTTGCTCTTTACGCTGCAGCTCGCCAAACAGCATCCGCGGCACACCGGGATGCTCGGCAATAAAATTAATATGCGCTAAAAACACCGCTTCCAGTGCCGCTGCCGGCGAATCAATACCTAAAATAGCTTTGTCCACCCGCTCCAACAGACGCTTGGATACCCAGGCCATCACCGCCTGCAAAATCGCATCCTTGTTAGGGAAGTGGCGAAAAATAGCCCCTTGAGTCAGCCCCATACGCTCAGCAATGGCTTTAGTGGTGATCTCACTGGGGTTCTTCTCCGCTGCCAAGTTAATCACTGCTTCCACCGTCACCGCGCGGCGCTCATCAGCAGGTAAATGTTTAGGGTGCTCAGTCATGCCCAACTCCAAAGATAGTAACTGCTCACTATCTTTGCTGAGCAAGACTCTTCCTGTCAAGGGCCTCCTTTTAAATACTTAATGGAATCACTGGCTAAAAGGGAATCACACCGGCATGCTTAAAATCTAGACGCTTATCTTGAGAAACACTTATACCCCTTAAAACCCACTTAAAGAACTGCTATAAAAACCACGCACAGGATGTGAAACAATGCTACAAAGCCCAATTAATAAAGGGCTCGCCATTCGTCTGATTGATTTATATTAAGAACAAACAGACACTCTAAAGATAAATAATAATTAGGGTTAGCCATACATTGTCCAGAGCAGTTACTAACGAAAAGAATCCACAGAAGAAAGACTCGGAAGTGTCAATTATGACCAGCAATACGCCAAGCAATCCGCGTATTCACAGGCAAACCCAGATTTATCAAGCCATTACTCGTATGCACAACGAGGAAGAGCTGTTTCCACTGGCCTGTCAAATTGCTGTGGAATTTGGTGGCGCAAGTATGGCCTGGGTGGGTGTAGCTGATCCAGAGCTGCAGCAAATCATCCCAGTTGCCTGTGTTGGCGAAGGCACTGACTATCTCAATAACATCCATATTTCAACGTGCCAAGATAAACCGCACGGCCGTGGTCCCTCGGCAGCGGCCTATCGAAATAACCAAGCGGTGATCAGTAATGACTGGGCCAGCGATCCATCAACAGCACCTTGGCATACACAAGCCACGACGTTATGGGGAAGCAGTGGCTGTTTTCCCATTCAGCGCAACGGACAACCGATTGGGGTTCTATCGGTCTACCAGCAAACAAAGCACTTTTTCGATGCAGATACGATCAAGCTGTTCCACGAGATTTCTCACGATATCACTGCAGCCTTAGATAGCTTCGATCGCGAGCAAGAACGACACGAGACTTTAGAAGCACTGCGTGCAAATGAGCAACATTACCGCTCTTATTTTGAGCGCTCCATGCTGGGCATGGCAGCAAGCAGCCCGAACAAAAGCCTGTTAGAAGTTAATCAAGCCTTCTGCAACATGCTGGGTTATAGCGCTGAAGAGCTGCAAGGGATCACATGGGAAACGCTCACCCATCCCGATGATATAGAGCCAAACCACACACTCTTTCAACGTTTAATAGCGGGAGTCATTGATGATTTCACCCTTGAAAAACGTTTTGTGAAAAAATCCGGCGCCATCATTGAGGCTCACTTAAGTGTACGCGGCATTCGCGATGACGCTGGCAATTTCGCTTATGCAGTCTCCGTTTTTGAAGATATTACACTGCGTAAAGTGGCTGAGCGCCGCGAAAAAATGCGCCAACACACCTTAGAAAAGGTGGCAAGGGGCCGCCCTACTGCAGAGATCATGGACTATGTTATTCAATCCTGTGAAGCCATTTACCCTGAGTCCATGTGCTCTATTCTGCTGATGGATGAGGATGGTGAACGGTTATTAACAGGTGCTGCTCCCAGCTTGCCTGACTTTTTTAGCACGGCCATCCATGGCTTTAAAATTGGTATGCACGTGGGCTCGTGTGGAACTTCGGCGTATACGGGAGAACGCGTTATTGTCGAAGACATAGCAACCCACCCTTATTGGGCGCAAAGCAAAGAGTTTGCTGCCAAGGCTGGACTGGGTTCCTGCTGGTCGGAGCCTATTTTATCCTCATCTGGCAAAGTGTTAGGCACCTTTGCAATTTACCGAAAAAAACCCAGTAGCCCTGACCAGCAAGAAATTGCTTTAATAGAAAGCGCTGCAAATTTATTAGGAATCGCCCTCGATCGAGCAAAAACCGAAGAAGAGCTGCAACTGGCTGCCTCTATCTACAACAATATTTCAGAGGCCGTGCTGGTCACTGATGCAGAGCATAAGATCCAAGCCTGTAATCCAGCATTCAGCGAATTGACCGGCTACAGTCTTGAGGAGCTCCGAGGCAAAGAACCTTTTCTTCTGCATTCCAAACGGCACGATGCTGATTTTTTTGCCGCTCAATTTAACAGCATTACCCAGCACGGCTATTGGCAGGGCGAACTCTGGAACCGACGCAAAGACGGCGAGCACTTTTTAACTTGGCTCACCATCAATGCCATTTACAACAGCCAGGGTGATGTTCAGCACTACATATCCGTCGGCTCGGATATCACTCACAAAGCCCGCTCAGACGAATTAATTTGGCGTCAAGCCAATTATGATTTTCTAACCAACCTGCCTAACCGGCATATGTTTCAGGATCGTCTCCAGCAAGAAATCCGCAAGTGTCTACGCGAAGAGTCATTGCTGGCACTGCTATTTATCGATCTTGATCATTTTAAAGGGGTTAATGACAGCCTTGGCCATCCGATGGGTGATCAGTTGTTGATAAAAGCCGCCAGACGAATCCAAAACTGCGTACGGGAAACCGATACTGTAGCGCGCATGGGCGGCGATGAATTTACGGTCATTTTACCTAAACTCAAAACCACCAGTGACAGTGAGAAAGTTGCCCAGCAAATTATTCACACCCTAGCGGCGCCTTTTATTATTGGCGATGAAACCATCTACGTTGGCGCCAGTGTTGGTATTGCTTTCTGCCCCAATGACAGCACCGACCTTGATCAGTTGGTCAGTAGCGCCGATCAGGCCATGTATTCGTCTAAAGCCCTTGGCCGAAACCGCTTGAGTTACTTTACGCAATCTCTACAAGATCAAGCACGCAACCGCCTGAAGCTACTCAATGATATGCGCTGGGCCATTGAAAACCAGCATTTTGAACTGCATTTTCAACCCATTATAAGCCTTGCTAGCGGGGAAATTTGCAAAGCTGAAGCCTTGATCCGCTGGAATCACCCTATACGCGGCATGATCAGCCCTGCGGAGTTCATTCCATTAGCTGAAGAAAGCGGTTTAATTGTTGAAATCGGCGATTGGGTGTTTCGGGAAGCCGCAAGTACAGCTCAACGCTGGCGTGAGCTTTTCAATACCGAGCTGCAGATTTCATTAAACATGTCACCTATACAGTTTCAAAATGAGTGCTTAGACATTGCAGAGTGGTTAGCCTATCTGCAAACCTTGGGTTTAGACGCTCAATTACTTAGTATCGAAATTACCGAAGGCCTGCTGCTGAATGCCAGTGATGATGTTAAACGTAAACTGCTCCAATTCCGTGACGCTGGACTGGAAGTGGCCATTGATGACTTTGGTGTGGGCTACTCCGCCCTGTCCTACCTTAGACGCTTGGATATTGACCTGCTTAAAATCGACCAATCCTTTATTCAAAACCTCGACACTGAAGACAATGACCTCGTATTGACCGAAGCCATTGTTATGATGGCGCAAAAGCTTGGCTTAAAAGTTACTGCCGAAGGGGTTGAAACAGAAGCACAGCGCCGTTTACTGGTGGACATTGGCTGCGATTACGGACAAGGCTATTTGTTTTCTAAACCTCTGCCTAAAGCTGATTTTGAAGTGCTGTTCGCCCACTCAAAAAACACTGTTTTACAATCTATAAACATCCAGCCCGAGTAGCGCACATTACACTGAATAGGTTATAGGTCACCCGCTCTCTTTTCGCCACTTTACCCTTGAAAAGTTAAGCGGCTGACCCTATATATACTCATACAGTACAACAACCCAAAGGAGAGTATTAATGAGTATGTTTCCTGCACGCAGACGTCTATTCGATGAGCTGATGGGTGACCTGGATGGTTTTTACATCAAACCCCTGCATGGTGACCCTTTGCCACAAGGCATCAAGCTGGATATTCAAGAAGTTGGTGACGTTTACAAGGTGCAAGCAGAGCTTCCCGGCGTCAAAAAAGAAGACATTCATGTCGATATTGATGGCGCTATTGTGAGTATTAAGGCTGAAATTCAACAGCAAGACAGCTCTGGCGAAGGCAGCCGCAACCTGCGCAGCGAACGCTACTATGGTAGCGTGGCACGCCGCTTTGAACTCCCCAATGAGATCGATTTAGAAAAGGCTGATGCACACTACGAAGAAGGCTTACTGCACTTAGTTCTACCCAAGCGCAAAGCAATTGAAAACAGCCGCAAGCTGAGCATCAAGTAAACCACTATCACAACCTGCGCCCCATAACCCTTATTATGGGGCGCTATTATTAAAGCAAAGCCTGCTCTTTGTTAAGCAAAACCCTTGCCCCTAAACACCTAAGATCAAGCCGCTTTTGCTTTCCAGCACTCAATATAAGCAGCTGGGCTACTCAACAGCATCCTGGACTGCTTGATTTACACGCCGATCACGTAAATCTTTAAAAGCCATCGCTAAAGCCAAGCCAACAATCAACACAATGGTTAATAAACCTACGCTGACTGCCACGTGCCAAGAACTATAAGGTCGCACCGCAAATACAATGGCGGTGATCACCGCTATTCCCACTGAAGTACCAATCCGCTGTCCGGTTTGCATAATGGCCCCCGAGCTGCCTGCATAAGCCAGTGGCACTTCAGCCAGTGTTAAGGTTTGGTTGGGACTGATCACTGAACCTTGCCCCAAACCGAAGAAAGCCAAGGACACTAATAGCCACCAAATACTTAAACCCCAATACGCATGCAACAACACCACTGCAACACTGGCCAACAGGCCGAAAATTGCTAAGCCTAAACCACCAATAACAACTTTCCGGCCATAATAATTGACTCTTTTTCCGGCCCAGTTGGCAGAGTAAGCTGAGAGCAAGGCTGAGGGAATCCCAACCATACCCGCCTCAAATGCTGAAAAACCAATTCCCTGCTGCACATACAAAGGAATCAGCACCCAAACACTGGTCATCCCTAAAAAGTACAGCGTCATAATAATGCTGCCATTGCGGTAGCTGGAGGTGGCGAAAATTTTCAAATCCACCATGGGACTGTAACCGCGACGGGTGTACCACTGCTCCCATAACACCCAAAAATAAAACAGCAACAACCCACCAGGCAACAATAACCACATCAATTTAGACGGGTGTGATTCAACAAAAGGATAGAGCACTGCCAGCACTCCTAACCCTAATAACAATGCGCCAATGGGATCCAACGAGCTCAAACCTTGCTGCTCTTTTAATTGAGGCTTATGGATTAACGGGCGTGGAAACCAAAGCAGTGCCAACACTATGGCTAACAACCCTACCGGCACGTTTATCAGAAACGTCAGCCGCCAGCCAAGCTCGACCCCACCCAACTGAATTAATAAGCCGCCCAGTATTGGGCCAATGGCAACAGACACCCCCACAGTGGTACCAAAAAAGCCAAAAGCGCGACCACGCTCAGGGCCTCGAAAATACTGCTGGATCATCCCCACAGCTTGAGGATTTAAAAAACCTGAACCCACGCCTTGCACAAAACGCGCTCCATTTAACCACTGCGCATCCGGCGCTAAACCTGCAGCCACTGAAGCGAGGGTAAAAATCACCATCCCTAAAATAAAAAAACCACCGCGCCCCAGCAGGTCGCCAGCGCGACCAGCACTGACCAACACCACGCCAAAAGTCAGCGCATAGCCCGACAGCACCCACTGAATATCCGACTGACTGGCATCCAACCCTGTTTGGATCGACGCCAAAGCCACATTGACCACACTGACACTCATCAGCGACATAAAAATCGCCATCAGTAATACTGCAAGAATCCGCCAACGGACGGGGTCAGCGCTAAGGTCTGTGCTGGTATTGAGTTGTGTTTTAGGCTGGGTCATATAAATACTTATGAGAGTCCTATTTCTTGAGTAAGTCTTTTTAACCGATACGTTAAAGTTTACAGATTGAGCAATCTCGTACATTGCTGCTTCATCTGGATTCTCAAGATTGAAAGACACCAATTAACGCTGACCCTTCTGTTCGAAACAGATAATAACAGCTAATAAACGAATCGCCCTCTGCACAAGGAAGGCGCCCTAGCCAGGCAGAAGGAAGATCAAAATGGCCCGCCCTGCAGGAATCGAACCTGCGGCCTGCTCCTTAGGAGGGAGCTGCTCTATCCTTCTGAGCTAAGGGCGGAGAGGGAAAACAGGGGGTTTATGCCCTGAAAAACACCCGCGCAATTTTAGAGAAATCGACCTTTCACCACAAGGGCTGAATCAGCCGTAAACTCTTCAGCACAGATCAAGCCTCTCATCCTGCAAGCTACAGCGGGACATCCCCACCCATGCCAAACCAGCACACTCACTGCCAATCTTTGAGCGCTTGCTCTGCTGCTTTATTAACCGGCGTCGCCAGTAAACCCGTTGCCACTAGACTCACGCTATACACTGCACCATCAGCCAGAGGCAGGTATTTGACGTACAAAGGTTCAGCCTCAAGAATAAATAAATTATTGCCAAAATAACGTACAGTTTGCCAAGCATCTACGCCATATAAGCTGTCTGTCAGTTGAACTTGCGTGAAGCGTGCGGCTTCTTGTTGTTCAACGGTAATAAAGCGCCCTTTAATATTGTCGAGGCGATAACCCGCTTCTAAACCAATTAAATGCGCTATATTTTTCCACTCCAATTGCTTGGCTTCTAGCTGCCATAACTCCCCGTCCAGCAAGAAGCTATGTTCGCGCTCACCCTCGAATATTTTTATCCGATAACGCTGCGTCCCTTCTGCTTGAGCACTGAGAGTGAACATGGGTTTATTTTTGGGGATTTGCTGGTAGGTGCTGATATCATATGCCAGCAAACCACCCAACACTGAAGCAGCCAGCAATATTAAGCCAAACATCCCGCGCAACCAGCCCAGCAACCAGTGTTTGGTTATCAGTAGGCGGGCTGCAAAAAATAACACCAGCAGCGCCAGCAGTGCCAAACCAATAGCCAGCCCGGTAAATTGCATATGTAAGCTCCTTCTGGGAGTGGTTCAGCTAATATGATTTCTAGCTGAGCCAGCTTCATTCAAAGTCTATTCTGTGCTTTGCTGCACAATTTAAGGTTGTAAAAACTTATGAGTCTTAGTTTAGTTGCTGACCCACATATTTTATTGATATTAATTGCTGCGGCATTTATTGCTGGTTTTATTGATGCAATCGCCGGCGGCGGTGGTTTACTTACTATACCCGCATTACTGATGGCCGGTCTGCCACCGCACTTAGTATTAGGCACCAATAAGCTCTGTGCAACCTTCGGTTCGGCTACTGCCAGCTTGGCATTTTACCGTAAAGGACTGTTCAAACCTGAGCAATGGCGCCATGGCTTATTAGCCACCGGCATAGGTGCTGTGTTGGGTGCTTTACTAGCGCAACAATTGCCTGCGGAGTGGCTCAATCTGATGCTACCCGTGGTGGTGTTTGCCTGTGCTGTATACCTGCTGTTTGGCCGCACGCCACAGGTTACCCAAGACACTCAACCTGTGATTAAAACCCCACGGCAATGGCCGCAAGGTTTAAGTCTGGGTTTTTATGACGGTGTCGCAGGACCAGGCACCGGCGCATTTTGGACGGTGAGCACCTTAATGCTGTACCCCTTGGATTTGCTACGAGCCAGCGGCGTTGCCCGCTCGATGAACTTTATCAGTAACGCCGCTGCACTCAGCATGTTTATTATCAGCGGCAATGTGGCTTGGGCATTGGGGATTGGCATGGGGGCTGCTTTAATGCTGGGTGCGGCAATGGGCGCCCGAGTTGCCATTGGCGGTGGCAATCGCTTAATTCGCCCTGTGTTTATTAGTGTAGTGATGGCCTTGGCTGCGCGCTTAGCGTGGCAGCACTGGTTCGGGATGGCCTAAACGTTGTGCAACATACAGGTCAATTAAGTAGCGAGCAATGGAATGCTTGGCTGGCAGTGGCGGCAAGTCATGAATATTAAACCACTGTGCATCTTCAATTTCTTCGGGTTGGGGGATGATTTCACCACTGTCATATTCTGCATGAAAACCCAGCATTAAGGCATGGGGAAAAGGCCAGTTTTGGCTGGTAATGTAACGTATATTCTTAATCTCCAAGCGCACTTCTTCATACACTTCCCGCGCCACACACTGTTCAACGGTTTCATTGGGCTCAACATAACCGGCCAGCGCACTGTACATTCCAGGTACAAAACGAGGCGAGCGGGCAAGAACAATTTCATCACCATGACTGACCACTACAATCATACTGGGCGATAAGCGCGGGTATTGTTGCATTTGGCAAGGCCCACATTGCATCATGCGGTGGCCAATGGCTTGCTGCATAGGCCGCCCACAACTGCCACAAAACCGGTGTTCACGTGCCCAAGTACCAATTTGGCTGGCAAAGGACAATAATTGAAACTGTGCCAACTGCCCTTGCAACATAAAAGAGCGGGTGTTTTGCCACTCCATAGTGGGCAGCTTAACGGGCTCTGCCAGCTCAAACACAAATACCGGCTCACCGCTTAAATGGCCAATCCCCTGTTCGGCAATAATATGTTTGCTCAGTTGGCTGCGCAGCCAATGGCGTGGAAATAAAAAGTTTTGCTGCTCAGTTAAAAACTTCAAGCGGCAGTGCGCCACCGCCCAACCACCTGCCACCGCCAAGCTGGGCATGCCTTGCTGCCAATCATTAACCGTACGACTACTTTTCACCATTTATATGTGTACACCTAAGGTCTTTAGACTTTCATCTGCTAAGTCCAACACACTGCGATCACTTTTTGCACGCACCAGCTCACCGCCTTCTAAATAATACTCTAAGCTGGTTAAGGCATCGGCTAAAGTCTCAAGTTGAGGTTCTGCTGGCATCTGTGCCGCTTCTAACATCTGGTTTTTTATATAATCAGCACTGGCTGCAACTTGCTGAGCTGCACGCAACTCATCAAGAAACCATAAACCGCCACGCACCAATTGCAAGTTGTGGGGTACATCAGTTAAATATGTTTTATCACCACCAGACTCCAAATATTCAGTTATCGCCTGTTTGGCCATGCTTAAACCGTTGCGCGCTTCATCATTAAGCACAATACGCGCTTCAAGCAACTGATGTTTAGCAAAGGACTCTGCCTCGGTTAAATTGCTCGCCTGCTGCTGCTCACCTCGCTGCATACTGGAAACCACACCCTCCACGTAAAGCAAGGTGTCTGCTAATGCCAGCACCGCACCATTTTCAATATCGGTAACTTCTTTCCAGCCTTTAACAATAGCTAAATGCTTTTTTAGGGCATTGCTCGCGCCGAGCAAGCTCACCATGTCTAAAGTTTTTTCCAGCTTTGCCAAAACATTAAGCAGTTTATTTAATACTTCACTTTGCACTGCGCCACGTTCAATCAAGTCCAATAGTTCTTTAGCGACCACCACCTCTTCTAAGATCGCTATGGACAATGAGCGCAGCACACTCTGACTAGGACCTGATAAGCGTTGATACTCTTCATCCAACATATGGTCAGTGAAGGGTAAAGTAGGTAAGTTTGTTAAACGCTGGACCTGCTGGGCCAATTCACCATTACTTTCGGCTAAAGCCACTATATAAAGTAAATCTTTAATTAAACCACGCGGCGCAAGATACTCTGGATTTTCAGTCTGCAGCTTAATTTCCCGGTCAATCCGTGCAAAGAGTCGCTTGCGGGCTGGTTTAGCTAATAGCTGGCCATCCGCCTGTGCTTCCAAGGCGGCCGCTGCGACCCAATATAAATGACTGCCCGGATGTCCGCTGTACAGCTGATCTAGGTACAATAAAGCACGTTTCATTAAATCCAGATTGGCAATGGGTTGCTCATTACGCAGATAAGCCAATAAGCCTGTTTGATAAGCTTGCCGCAAACGGCGCACTCGCGCCTCAACTGCTGGGGTAATTTCTGCTGGCTCGCCTTGTACTGGCCGCCGCGCATCCACCCGCGCAGCAAAAAAATAACTCTCTGGGAGTTGAACCTGCCCTCCCGCAACTCGCAACATATTGATTGCAGGAAGCAGCAACTCAGGCATTTCGACCCAATCAGCCTCTAATCGCTCAAGATAATTGCGCAACACATGCAAGGCATTGTTAATGGCCGTGAATTGATCATTGCGGGCGTGCGTTGCACCCACAGGTATATCTAAGGCCAGCAGGCGCGCTTCTTCAGCCAACAGTTCTGCACCGGTCAACTCAGCCAGTGACAATATACCTTTGATCTGTTGTAGATTGGCCACAGCATTTTGTAAGAGTTGCTCATTGTCACGAGCCTCTACAAACTTTTCCAAGTATTGCTGGGTTTCCGCCATGGTGGCGAAGAGCTCATCGCGAACCATGCTAAGAGATGTTACGCCAATAGCCATGCTTAGCATCCTGTTCAAGTACTATTACGATACAGTAGTAATATATAGTGCTTGTTTGCCAAGCACTATACAAAGCATCCACTGCATAACTTTTTGCTCATAGCATTTGCCTGCTGTTTATTCTGCAAGCGCTTGATGCTATGCCACACTTAACAAAAGTACTGCATTACCTAAAGTAATTAATCTTTAAACTCGGGCTGTTGTTTGTTCATATGCGCCGCCATGGCTACTTTCAAATCCTCAGATTGCAACATCGCCGCATTCCAAGTGGCAATATAGTTCAAGCCATCGGCAATACTGTGGTCACGCATGTAGCGAATCATTTCTTTACTGCCTTGTATGGCAATCGGCGACTTCTCAGCGATAGTGCGCGCAATTTCAAACACCCCAGCCAACAGCGCTTCTTGACTGTCATAGGTACGATTAACCAGACCAATACGCTGCGCTTCCTCGCCATCAATGCTGCGACCTGTATAGGCCAGCTCACGCATCATACCGTCACCAATAATGTGTGGCAGGCGCTGTAAAGTGCCCACATCAGCAGCCATGCCCACATCAATTTCTTTAATGGCAAACTGCGCATCCTCAGTGCTGTAACGCATATCACAGGCACTGATCAAATCAATGGCACCGCCTAAGCAGTAACCTTGAATGGCTGCTAAAACAGGTTTAGAGCACTGGTCAACTGCGTTAAATGAGGACTGCAATTCTTCAATTTTACGTTTCAAGGTGCGTGCATTGCGCCCCACTTCTTTGCCTAATTGTGCACCCACTTGCGCCAACAACATTAAGTCTATGCCAGATGAAAAATGCTTTCCCGCACCCGACAGCACAACCACACGCACTTCTGGCGTGTCTTCAATCCATGCAAACACATCGCGGATTTCTGACCAAAAGTCCGCGTTCATGGCATTGATTTTTTCTGGACGGTTAATTTCCACATGAGCAATGCCGTTGTTCAGTTCAACAATAAATGCGCGATAATCGGCCACTGTTTGATCCCCTCAGCAAATTTTTTATATATTTTTATCTGTTAACTGCCGCGCTCACTATAACAAGCCTTCAAAAAAAGTCGATGCCAAGTTCAACACCGACAACGGTGCTAGACAGTGCTGCAATTGCATGTTGCGATGTACAAGCTGTACTGGAAAAAGGCTGATAAAAAAGGCTGCCCATGCACCACCCACGGGCAGCCTCGACAGCTGTACCAGTGGTTTTAATCATCCCACGCCAACTCAATACCACTGGCTTCTTTAATCCGCGCTAAAAACTGCTGGTGGGCCTCAAGCTCTTGCGCTGTGGCTGATAATACTGTGAGCGCTGGACGATCAGCAGCAAGACGCTGGATTGCGGTGGCGCGCACATAACCTGTGCCTTCATCACCACTGTCCCCCGCCAAAGACAAGTGCGTTTGCCCACCGGTCATGGCTAAATAGACTTCGGCTAAAATCTCCGCATCCAACAAGGCGCCGTGCAGTTCTCGCCCTGAGTTGTCCACACCATAACGCTTACACAGCGCATCAAGGTTGTTGCGCTGGCCTGGGTGACGCTCCCGCGCCAAAACCAAGGTATCCAACACTGTGCAATGCTGGCTCAAATCAGCACGTTCGGTTTGCCCCAACAAGGCAAACTCATTTTCCATAAAGCCAATATCAAAGGGCGCGTTATGGATAACTAATTCTGCGCCTTCAATAAACTCGAAAAACTCATCGGCAATGTCCTTAAAGCGGGGCTTATCTTTAAGGTAGTCATCGGTGATCCCGTGAACCGCAATGGCCCCTTCATCAATTGCACGATCCGGCTGAATATACACATGGTAGTGTCGCCCTGTGGGACGGCGGCCCTCCAACTCAACACAACCAATTTCAATAATCCGGTGGCCATCGCCCACCGGCATACCTGTGGTTTCTGTATCCAGCACTACTCTGCGCATGCCAGCACCTCCTCTACGCCACGATTGGCCAAAGCATCTGCCCGCTCATTACCTGGGTGACCGGTGTGGCCACGCACCCACTGCCACTCCACCTCATGTAAATTGACCTGCTCATCCAATTGCTGCCACAGATCCACATTACGCACTGGCTTTTTTGCAGCAGTTCGCCAACCGCGTTTTTTCCAGTTAGGCATCCATTCTTGAATGCCTTGCATCACATACTTTGAATCCGTCACTAAACGCACTGCACAAGGCCGTTTTAATTCAGCTAAACCACGGATCGCAGCCATTAACTCCATACGATTATTAGTGGTGTCTGGCTCGCCACCCCATAATTCTTTCTCTTTACCTTTGTAGACCAGTAATGCCCCCCAGCCTCCGGGCCCTGGGTTACCTTTACAGGCGCCATCGGTAAAAATCTCTACTTTATCTGTCATGTTCTTCGCTATGTTTAATGTTTTTTTGATGCGGTGTCTGTGCGGCAACCACGTTGGGCCGCAGTTTCTGCACGTCTAACTGCATAGAATCACTTTGTGCGTGCATACCATGCACCATTTTACGAGCAACCAGCATATAACAGCCACCGATGGGCGCTTTTTTTCGACCACCAAGACGCTCCAGCCAATAAAACCTCTTTTGTAAGGCTGTGGATTTGAACAGCGGACGATACGCGGCAAAGCAACGTTTTTCTAGGCTAAAACCTAATACCCCCAGCCAATCAACAATACGTGCCGGTGGTAAACAATAAGCATGTTTCCACACCCCTCGGGTCAATAGCCGCTGCAAGCCAAACAAGCTCCACCCATGGGCGCCAATAATAATTAAATGCCCACCGGGTCGCACACAGTGTGCCGCTTCGCGCAACACATTATGTGGGGATTGGGCAAAATCTAAACTGTGTTGCAAGACCACCACATCCACCGCATCGGCAGTGACCGGCCACTTATGCTCAAGACACTGCAGCTCCACATCCAAGGCTTGATCACCTAAAGTCACCAAGTGGCGTACATTAGGCGCTGCTGCCATAGTCACCGGTGGGTTGTAATACAAAATATAACTGCCAAAATGACGCTTTAACTGCGGCTCCAGCAACTCACGTTCCATTTGCTCCAGCTGCTGACCTTTACTGGTTAAAAACCATTGCGCCACAGGTTTGGCTAAAACCTTGCGCGGCCGCGACAAAAAACCTGAAAACCTTTGAAACCTCATAATGGAACACCTGCATAGGGTATTACTGTGTGCAAAACACTTGATGTGAACATGTTAAGCTCAACCCGTCTGCTATCGAGGACTTAAGCATGCTTAATTTTATTGCCTTACCCGCCTTTAATGATAACTATATCTGGCTTATTCAAGATACTGCTCGTCAATTGTGTGCTGCGGTTGACCCTGGTGATGCGCAGCCGGTACTTAACTGGCTGGCTGAACATCCGCAGTGGCAACTCACTGATATTGTGATTACCCACCACCACCCTGATCATGTGGGCGGCGTGACCGCTTTAAAAGAAGCCACTCAAGCCCGAGTGATAGGCCCTGCTCAAGAAACAATTCCCAGCTTAGATTTGCCTGTGGATGAGGGGGCAACTGTTGATCTACTTGGTTCTAGCCTACAGGTTTTTGCAGTACCCGGACACACTTTAGGCCATGTGGTCTATTACTGTGCAGACAGCCAAAACCCACCTTGGCTGCTCAGTGGCGACACCTTATTTTCTGGAGGCTGTGGCCGTGTTTTTGAAGGTACTCCTGAGCAAATGTATGCCTCATTGCAACGCTTGGCGGGATTACCGGACGCCACTTTAGTGTACTGCACCCATGAGTACACCTTGAGCAACTTACTGTTTGCCCAAGCGGTTGAGCCCAACAATGCGGATCTAAACCAATACCTACTTGAGGTACGCGCCTTGCGTGATAAGCAGCACATCACCTTGCCCAGCACTATAGCCTTAGAAAAGCGGATTAACCCTTTTTTACGCTGTGAACAGGCCGCTGTAGTCCAAGCTGCAGAGCAAAAAGCAGGCCTTCAACTGGACAGCAGTGCAGCTGTTTTCGCCACCCTACGCGCGTGGAAAGATACATTTTAATCAGCCTTAACCAGTCAAGCAGCTTGACCGCTGCTTGTACTCTTCATAGAATCGCGCAAACCTTATGAAAAGCCTGTCAATCAATGCCTGATTCTAAACCCTCTACTCTGTCTGTTTTTGCTTATTTTCGTCGGCACACTGTGTTAGGTCTGTTCGTTTTTAGTGCGCTGATTATCTCTGGTTGTCAAAGCTTAGACACCACACCTCGCTACGAGCAGCATCACCCCTCAGCACAAATTCTAAATCAAGAGTCACTTAACCTAGGGCTGAACAAACTGCCCAGCTGGCTAACAGATGCCGATGCTGAGCAAAACGCTGATATATGGCAGCGCGTGCGTCAGGGTTTTCAACTGCAATCGCACTTTGATAAAAACCCCCGCATTGATCATCAACGCTTGTGGTTTGCCAGTCGCGGCCGTTCAATCGAAATCATGTCTGAACGCAGCACACCCTACATGTACTACATTGTAGAGAGTCTTGAGGAGCGTAACATGCCGCTAGAGCTGGCACTGCTACCCATGATTGAAAGTGCCTATGACCCTCTGGCTTATTCAAGAGCCCATGCTTCTGGCTTATGGCAGTTTATTCCGTCCACCGGGCGGCACTTTAACCTGAAGCAATCCCATTGGTACGATGCCCGTCGCGATATCACCGCCTCAACCCAAGCAGCACTCAACTACCTTGAGTATTTAAATGAGATGTTTGAAGGCGACTGGCTACTGGCGTTAGCGGCTTACAATGCTGGGGAAGGCACTGTCGGGCGCGCCATCAAGCGTAATCAAGCGCGTGGTTTACCCACTGACTTCTGGAATCTGAATTTACCGAAAGAAACCCAAGCCTATGTGCCTAAGCTGCTGGCTGTTGCCCAATTAATTAACAGCCCTGCGGCATACAGTATCGCTTTGCACCCTGTAGCTGACGAGCCCTATTTCACGAAAATTCCGCTTAAGCAACAAATGGCCATTACCCGCATTGCCCAACTGGCTGAAATCAAAGAAGACAAACTGCTTAAACTCAATCCTGCTTACAAGCAAGGCATTACCCTCGACGGCCCCAAACACCTTCTAGTTCCACTGGCACAAGCTGAGCGTCTCAGCACACAACTGGCCAGCTTAAAACCTAGCGAACATGTGCAATGGCAACAGTATACGGTGCGCCGTGGAGATAATTTATCCAGCATCGCCAAGCGCCATAAAGTGCCCATGGCGCTGGTCAAAGACATGAATACCCTGTCTGGTAGCTTGTTACGGGTTGGCCAAGTGCTGAATATTCCTAAGCCCAACACCGCTGCAGCCCATCAGCTGGCGCAGCACAGCAGCCACCCTAATCAATCACGCACCTATCGCACCTATAAAGTGCGCGCTGGGGACAATTTGTCGAAAATTGCTGCTCAGCAACAAGTTTCTGTCGCCCAACTTAAACGCTGGAACAACTTATCCAGTAATGCATTAAAAATCGGCCAAACACTCACCCTAGCCGAAACCACCCCAGCAACGTCCAATGCTAAGACCGTAAGGTACAAGGTGCGCCCAGGCGATTCCTTATATGCCATTGCCAAGCGCCATAGCGTCAGTTTAAAGCAGCTTAAAAACTGGAACCCCAAAATCAGCAGTGCATTACAGCCCGGACAATTGCTTTCACTGCAACTCTAGCTGTACTTGTAGCCTTTGACTCACGCTATACACCATAGTGTATAGCTCAGCACTCTCCTTATCCGCGCTGATCAAGTAAACTGTTCCATTCTTGCCAGTCTGCTTGACCATTTAGGGTTTTAAACTCAATGCGCTTACTTTTGTTACTCATTGCCCTGCTCTCGCTCAGTGCGCCCAGTTACGCCAGCGTAATAACCAGCCACGGTTATGCGCAATTTGCACAGCTTAAATACCCAGCAGACTTCAGCCACTTTGATTGGGTTAACCCCCAGGCCCCTAAAGGCGGCACTGTACGCTTAATGGCCTACGGCAGTTTTGACACCCTGAACCCCTATACATTAAAAGGCAGCAGTCTCATTGCCAGCGCAGACTTCACCAGTTACGGGGTCAGCGAGTTGAATGAGCCGTTAATGGTGGGCAGTGGCATCTATGATCCTTCCGGTGATGAACCGGCCAGTGCTTACGGGCTCATTGCCGAAACTGTGCAATACAATGAGAGCCGCAGCTGGGTGGTGTTTAATCTGCGCAAACAAGCACGCTTTCATGATGGCACACCCATCACCGCCAAAGATGTGGCTTTTTCCTATCGCACTTTATTAAAACAAGGCCACCCGCAATACCGCACTTACCTGCAAGAAGTTAAGCGAGTGGATATTCTCAACAGCCATCGCATTCGCTTTGTGTTTAAGCGCTCGGGCAACCCCCTGCTGATTTTGCGTATTGGTGATTTACCGGTACTGCCGGAACACTATTGGCGTGACAAGGATTTTTCTAAAACAACTTTCACGCCACCTTTAGGCAGTGGTCCATATAAAATCACTGAAGTAAAACCCAGCCGCAGCATTGTCTTTGAGCGGGTAAAAGACTGGTGGGGCAAGGACTTAGCGGTGAACCGCGGTAAATATAACTTTGATAAAGTGGTGGTGGATTTTTACCGCGATAGGCATGTGGCCTTTGAGGCTTTTAAAGTAGGCAGCTTTGACTTTTATATTGAGCACCAAGCCAAAAACTGGGCAACCAATTATCGTTTTCCTGCAATCGCCCGCGGCGAGGTGATTCGCGCAGAAATCGCCCATAAAATTCCCACGCAAACCCAAGCACTGTTTTTAAACACCCGCCGCTCACAATTTAAAAGCCGTGCCAGTCGTGAAGCTTTAACCCTGTTGTTTGACTTTGAATGGGCTAATCGCACCCTGTTTTATAGCGCTTACCAGCGTGCGCAAAGCTATTACCCCAACAGTGATTTTTCGGCACGGGATGTCCCCCAAGGTAAGGAATGGCTACTGTTATCTAAATGGCGGGACCAGCTGCCACTGGATTTATTCTTACAACCCTTTCAGCTGCCGGTTACTGAAGGCCGTGGCATACCAAGAGAAACACTGCGCCAAGCCTTAGAGCTGTTTTCTCAAGCAGGCTGGAAAAGCACCGCTAACGGCTTAAGAAACAAACGGGGCCAGCAGTTTGAACTGGAAATCTTACTGCTCAACCCACGCTTAGAACGTATTTTGCAATCCTATGTCAACACCTTAAACCAAGTAGGCATTGCCGCACGCATGCGCACGGTGGACCGTGCCCAGTACAAACAACGCTTGGATAATTTTGATTTTGATATCACCCTGCTCACGCTGCCACAAACCCTCAGCCCGGGCCTTGAACAGTGGCAGTACTTCCATTCTTCACAAGCTATGGTGAAAGGCAGTAAAAACTATGCAGGGATTGATAGCCCAGTGATTGATGATTTGCTTGAGCAGTTACTCAATGCTAAAAACTATAATGAGCAACGCACCGCAGCACGAGCCCTGGACCGTGCGCTACTTTGGAACTACTACAGCATTCCAAACTGGTATATTAGTCACCATCGGATTGCTTACCAGAATCGTTTTGAGTTTGTCACAGTGCCACCTTACACATTAGGCTTACGGGCTTGGTGGTTAAAACCTTCGGAGATTCACTAATGCGAACTGTGCTGCGTAACAGTTATTTATCATTTTTGTTTTTAGTTTGCAGTAGCAGCGCCTTTGCGCAAACGCAACACGCCATAACCCTCTATGATGAAGCACCGAAATACCCCAGTGACTTCAGCCATTTTGAATACGTTAACCCTGACGCGCCCAAGGGCGGCACTTTGCGCTTAGCTGGCCTCAATGGTTTTGACAGTTTGAATCCTTTTATTCCTAAAGGAAATGCCGCCGACCGCATTGCTTTAATCTATGACACCCTCACCTACCACTCTGCCGATGAACCCTTTACTGAATACGGCTTGTTAGCCGAGCGCATTGAAAAAGCTGACGACAACAGCTTCGTGCGCTTTTATTTAAACCCCAAGGCACGCTTTAATGATGGCCAGCCGGTGACCGCTGAGGACGTGCGCTTTACGTTCGACACCTTAGTGGAAAAAGGCCATCCACTGTACCGCCATTATTATGCGGATGTGGCTGAGGTGGTGATCGAAGGGCCGCTGCAAGTACGTTTTGATTTTAAGCACAGCGACAACCGTGAATTGCCATTAATTCTTGGCCAACTGCAAATCTTGCCCAAGCATTGGTGGGCAAATCGGGACTTTACTAAAACCAGCTTAGAGCCGCCACTGGGCAGCGGCCCTTACCGGCTGACCCGGGTGGAAGCCGGGCGCAGCTTGCGTTATGAGCGGGTGGCTGACTGGTGGGCAAAAGATTTGCCAGTCTCTAAAGGCTTATATAATTTTGATGTGATTCATATTGATTACTACCGCGACATGTCAGTGGCGCTAGAAGCTTTTAAAGCCGGCCAGTTTGACTTTAACTTGGAATATTCCGCTAAAGATTGGGCCACTGGCTATAATTCGCCAGCGCTACGCAACGGTCAGATCATTCAAAAAGAATTTAAAAACCACAACCCAGTGGGCATGCAGGGCTACACCTTCAACTTGCGCAAAGACATTTTTAAAGATCGCCGAGTCCGCGAAGCCATTGCCTTGCTATTTGACTTTGAGTGGACCAATAAGCAACTGTTTTACGGCTCCTATATCCGCACCCATAGTTTTTTTGAAAACTCAGAGCTGGCGGCGCGGGGTTTGCCTTCTGAGCAAGAGTTGAAAATCTTAGAGCCTTTACGCGGTTCAATTCCCGACGAAGTGTTTACCCAGGCCTTTACCACTCCGGTCAATGATGGCAGTGGTATCATCCGCGAGCGCCGCTTAGAGGCTTGGCGTTTATTACAAGAAGCCGGTTACCGCATTGAAAATGATCAGATGGTCAATGCCAACGGCGAGCCCTTGGCTTTTGAGTTTATTATTGCCCAAGCCAACCTCGAGCGAGTGCTGCTGCCCTTTAAACGCAACCTGTCCGAACTGGGCATTGCAATGACCATTCGTCGCGCCGATGTTTCGCAATACATCAACCGCATGCGCTCGCGAGACTTTGAAATGACCTCAAGCATTTGGCCGCAATCCAACTCGCCTGGCAATGAGCAGCGTGATTTTTGGCACTCCAGCAGCGTGGATAACCCCGGTAGCCGTAACTTTATCGGCTTACAAGATCCAGCCATTGATAGCCTAGTGGAAGGTTTAATCAATGCCCCCAGTCGTGACAGTTTAATTACCTATGCACGCGCCTTAGATCGTGTATTGCTATGGGGTCATTATGTGATTCCCAATTACTATACTGACAGCTGGCGCATTGCTTACTGGCAACACTTAGCCCAACCTGAAGTGACGCCTTTATATGATTATGGCTTAATGACTTGGTGGAAAAAACCTGATGTTGCCAGCCCTGATATTGTGACGGACACTCCATAATGCTGGCGTATATTCTGCGACGTTTACTGCTGATCATTCCCACCTTGCTGGGCATTTTAGTGGTGAATTTTATTATTATTCAGGCCGCCCCAGGTGGTCCCGTGGAGCAGATGATTGCCAAACTGGAAGGCTTTGACGCCGCAGCTGGTGGCGCCACTGGGCGCATTTCTGGCGGCGGTTCTGAAGTATCCAGCAGCAGCTCTGCAAGTTACCGCGGCGCGCAAGGACTGGACCCTGAGCTGGTACTGGAAATTGAGCGCATGTATGGCTTTGATAAGCCGCCGGTTGAACGCTTTTGGATCATGCTGAAAAACTACGCGCGTTTTGATTTTGGCGACAGTTTCTTTAGGGATGCCAAAGTCACTGACTTGATTATCGAAAAAATGCCGGTGTCTATTTCCTTGGGGCTGTGGAGTACATTATTGATGTACTTGGTGTCGATTCCCTTAGGGATCAGCAAAGCAGTGCGCCATGGCAGTGCCTTTGACGTGTGGACCAGCTCGGCGATTATTTTAGGCTATGCCATTCCCGCCTTCTTATTTGCCATTTTATTGGTGGTGGTGTTTGCCGGTGGCAGTTATTTAAGCTGGTTTCCACTGCGCGGTTTAACTTCCAATAACTTTGCAGAATTAAGCATGCTGGGTAAAATTGCTGATTACTTTTGGCACTTGGCCTTGCCGGTAACCGCCTTAGTGATTGGTAACTTTGCCACCCTCACCTTGCTGACTAAAAACAGCTTTTTAGATGAGATCAACAAGCAGTATGTGACCACCGCGCGGGCCAAAGGCCTACCGGAAAACAAAGTGCTGTACGGCCATGTGTTTCGCAATGCCATGCTGATTATTATTGCCGGCTTCCCCGCCGCCTTTATTGGCATGTTCTTTACCGGCTCGTTATTAATTGAGGTGATTTTTTCCTTGGATGGCTTAGGTCTACTCAGTTTTGAGGCGGCGATTAACCGCGATTACCCGGTGGTGTTTGGCACCTTGTTCTTATTCACCCTGTTAGGCTTACTGGTTAAATTAATCGGCGATATCACCTATACCTTGGTTGATCCACGCATTGACTTCAGCAGTCGGAGCCATTGACATGAAGTTGTCTCCGATGAATCAGCGGCGCTTTGCCCGTTTTAAAGCCCATAAGCGGGGCTGGTACTCGCTATGGATTTTTTTATTCTTATTTATTTTTTCCTTAGGGGCAGAGCTCATTGCCAACGATAAACCGCTCGTGGTGCAGTATGACGGTGAGTATTATTTCCCTGTGCTCAAACGTTACCCAGAAACCACCTTTGGCGGTGAGTTTCCACTGCAGGCCAACTACAAAAGCCCTTATATTCAAGAACTGATAGCCGAGAAAGACGGCTGGATGCTCTGGCCGGTGATTCCCTTTCACTATTCCAGTATTAATTATGAGTTACAGGTGCCCGCTCCTGCGCCACCGTCACTGCAAAACTGGCTGGGCACCGACGATCAGGGCCGTGATGTGCTGTCGCGGGTGATTTACGGTTTTCGCATTTCGGTGCTGTTTGCCCTCACCCTCACCCTGATCAGCTCGCTGTTTGGTGTCTTGGTCGGTGCCCTGCAAGGCTTTTATGGCGGCTGGGTGGATTTGATTGGCCAACGCTTTTTGGAGGTCTGGTCGGGGCTGCCGGTGCTGTACTTGTTGATTATTATGGCCAGTTTTATTCAGCCCAATTTCTGGTGGCTGCTGGGGATTATGCTGTTATTTTCTTGGATGAGTTTGGTGGATCTGGTGCGCGCTGAGTTTTTACGGGGCCGCAATTTAGAATATGTACGCGCCGCACGGGCGCTAGGCATGCAAAACAGTGCGATTATGTTCCGCCACATTCTGCCCAATGCGATGGTCTCCACCATTACCTTTTTGCCGTTTATTTTAACCGGGGCGATCGGCACTTTAACTGCGCTGGACTTTTTAGGCTTTGGTTTACCACCTGGCTCACCTTCGCTCGGTGAACTGGTGGCGCAAGGTAAAGCCAATTTACAAGCTCCCTGGCTCGGGATTAGTGCTTTTTTGGTCTTAGCTTTGATGCTGAGTTTATTGGTATTTATTGGTGAGGCTGCCCGTGATGCATTCGATCCAAGAAAATAACCCCGAGCACCTGCTTTGCATTAAGGATTTATCCGTTGAATTTATCAGCGGTGAAGAGGTGCAGCGTGCGGTCAAGCATGTCAGCTTTACCATCAATAAAGGTGAAACCTTAGCCTTGGTGGGCGAAAGTGGCTCAGGCAAGTCAGTCACTGCACACTCCATTTTGCGCTTGTTGCCCTACCCGCTGGCCCGGCACCCCAGCGGCACAATCATCTATCAAGAGCAAGACTTGCTCAGTAGCTCAGATGCCCACTTGCGCAGAGTGCGCGGTGACCGCATTGCCATGATCTTCCAAGAGCCGATGAGCTCACTGAACCCTTTGCACAGCATTGAAAAGCAAATCAATGAAATCCTTATGCTGCACAAGGGCATGAATGCTAAGCAAGCCTCGGCGCGTACTCTAGAGCTGCTCAAACTGGTGGAAATCAAAAACCCTGAACAGCGCATGAGTGCTTACCCCCATGAACTGTCTGGCGGTCAACGGCAACGGGTGATGATTGCCATGGCGCTGGCCAATGAGCCGGAGCTGTTGATTGCCGATGAGCCCACCACGGCGCTGGATGTCACCGTTCAGCAGACCATTTTAAAACTGCTCAAAGACTTACAAGAACGTCTGGGCATGGCGATTTTATTGATCAGCCATGATTTAAACTTGGTGCGCCGCGTGGCCCATCGAGTCTGTGTGATGCGCGATGGAGAGATTGTTGAGCAAGCACCCTGCGCACAGATTTTTAACAATCCGCAACACCCTTATACTCAAGAACTGTTGGGTGCCGAACCCAGCGGTGCGCCTGCGCCACACAGCCCCAGTGCGACCCTGATCGAAGCCATAGATTTAAAAGTGTGGTTTCCCATCAAAAAAGGTGTCTTGCAACGCACGGTCGACCATGTCAAAGCAGTTGACGGCATCAGCTTCAACCTGCAGCAGGGGCAAACCTTAGGTATTGTCGGGGAAAGTGGCTCAGGTAAATCCACTTTAGGTTTAGCGATTTTGCGCTTAATTAGCAGTCAAGGTGAGATTATTTTTAATGGCCAAGACATTGCGCAGCTTAATCAAAAGCAAGTGCGGCCACTGCGCCGTGATATTCAAGTGGTGTTTCAGGACCCATTTGGTAGCCTGAGCCCGAGAATGAGCGTCTCAGAAATTATAGGTGAAGGTTTACGCATTCATAAGATGGGCAATGCCCAGGAGCAAGAGCACGCCATTATCGCGGTGTTGCAGGAAGTGGGTCTTGATCCTGAGACCCGTCACCGTTACCCCCATGAGTTTTCTGGGGGGCAACGCCAGCGCATTTCCATTGCCCGCGCTTTAGTGCTCAAACCTCAATTGATTGTGTTGGATGAACCCACTTCGGCGCTCGATCGTACCGTTCAGCGCCAAGTGGTTGAGTTGCTGCGCGACTTACAACGCAAATACAACTTAACCTATATATTTATCAGCCATGATTTGGCGGTGGTCAAAGCGCTCAGTCATCAGTTATTGGTGATGCGCCAAGGTAAAGTGGTTGAACAAGGTGCTGCAGAAGAAATCTTCTCGGCACCACAACAGGATTACACACAGCAGTTGTTAGCAGCGGCTTTTATTAACAGCCCAGCGCAATTGTGATATTTGACTTAAGAAAAGGAAAGAACCATGGGTTTTATGACCGGTAAACGCGTTTTAATCGTTGGCGTGGCCAGCAAACTGTCCATTGCTTCAGGCATCGCAGCGGCGATGCACCGTGAAGGAGCTGAGCTGGCTTTCACTTACCAAAATGAGCGCCTCAAAGGCCGTGTCGAAGGTTTTGCTGAGACTTGGGGTTCATCAGCTGATTTATGCTTCCCCTGTGATGTGGCCAATGATGATGAAATCGAGAATGTCTTTACTGAACTGTCAAAAAAATGGGACGGGTTAGACTGCATCGTCCACGCGGTGGGTTTTGCCCCTGGCGATCAGCTGGACGGCGACTTCACTGCAGTGACCACCCGCGAAGGCTTTAATATTGCCCACGATATCAGCGCTTATAGTTTTGTGGCGCTCGCTAAAGCAGGCCGTGAGATGATGCAAGGCCGCAACGGTAGCTTATTAACCCTAACCTACCTCGGTGCCGAGCGCACCATGCCCAACTACAACGTAATGGGTATGGCAAAAGCCAGCCTTGAGGCCGGAGTACGTTACCTTGCCGCCAGCTTAGGCGAAGAAGGCACCCGAGTGAATGCGATTTCTGCTGGCCCGATCAGCACTTTAGCGGCATCAGGCATTAAGAACTTCCGAAAAATGCTCGCTGCCAACGAAAAGCAGACCCCGCTGCGTCGCAATGTGACCATCGAAGAAGTGGGTAATGCCGGTGCATTTTTATGCTCAGACTTAGCTTCAGGTGTCAGCGGTGAGATTATGTACGTTGACGGCGGCTTCAATACCACGGCCATGGGTAACCTCGAAGAAGACTGACTTTAGGCATTAGCCAATTCAACTTACCCTCCCCCACTCGCAGGCAAGCTGCAGTGGGGGTTTTTAATACCAGCTCAATACAGTGCTTTTAAACTTAAAGGTAAAAAAACAAACAGCAGCTTATGAATCTCA
>Ga0079226_10000355_pt1 | contig 31754 bp, 28 predicted proteins | sample Poulit2014_FD_76345 | JGI IMG/M metagenome (GOLD analysis project Ga0079226, IMG submission 76345) | Agricultural soil microbial communities from Georgia to study Nitrogen management - Poultry litter 2014 | ecosystem: Environmental > Terrestrial > Soil > Agricultural land | place: USA: Georgia...
AAGGCGAGCTGATGTTTTACTTCATCGGTAATAGCCCGAAAGGTAGTGTTTTCTTCTTGCAAATGACGGTGCAAGGTGCGTGGCGTTATATGAAATTGGCGGCATATTACCTCTAAACCAGGAAATTCATTGTGCCGTGCCAATAAATAACGGCGTATGCGTTGGCTTAGGCTCTCTTCTTCATTAAGTTCACTCAAAGCCTCGGCGCATAAACGTTGTGCTACCTCAAACATGGCGGGTTCGGCTACTTGTAGTGGTTTGTGCAAAAACTCAGGATTAATGTTTAATCCCGTCCACGGCTGCTTATACAGTACCGGGCAGCCGAGGATCTTTTCTGCTAATTCAGCTTGTTCTTCCACAGGGTAACGAAATGCTACAGCGGTCACCGCGCGCTTATCTTGTGTGATGAAATCAACGATTTGCTTCACCGCCATTAATACGGCTTCGCTCAAAAAACGTTCCCACAGCCCTAAAGGTGCATCCGATAAGAGCACAAGCTGCGCGTTGTTGTCGGTTTGTTGCAACGATAATTGCGCCACAGTAACGCGCACGCGAATGAATTGCTCTAGCACGGCAAGGGCTTCAGCTAAAGTACTAGCGTTTAAAGCGGCATAACCGAGCACACCATGGGTGTGTACTAACAAGCGTTCGCCAAGCAATAACCCTAAAGCTGGTTGCTGCGTTTGTGTGCAGGCAGTCAGCGCTACTTGTTTGCATTCTGCAAGGGTGAAGTGAGCTAAGGGCGCTTTGAGTACAGCTGGCTCAAGGTTTGCACTAGCAAGGCAGGTTTTAAAATCGCCGCCTAAATCCTCAACCAGCTCACCAAATTGCTGCACATAAAAACTAGGTAAAACAACAGTTATATCCATGTTTAGGGGCGTCTCTTCTGCGTCGGACGTTATTGTGAATGTCTTAAAATGACCTCAGATTGTCATGGCATGACCTCGTTATCAAGTGCTTGCCTTTTTATGCTAGTTCAGACAGTGCAACACTATGCACGCTGTTATGAAAGGAAAAATATGTTTGGCTTTTTTAAGAAAAATAAAAATTACACCGCCAACATAAATGGCACAGTGGTGGAGGTGGGCGGTAAGCAAACCTTACTTCCCGCGGGGTTGGCGCAAGGCCTGCCCATGGCGCACAGTTGCCGCGTGGGTGGTTGCGGCAGTTGTAAGTGCCGATTGGTGGAAGGAAAGGTGAAAGCACTCACGGATTTTAGCTACGTACTATCCGGGGAAGAGTTGTCACAACAATACATTCTTGCTTGCCAATCTGTGCCACAAACCAATATTACGGTGGAAGCTCAGTTAACTCAGGCGGTGGGTACTTATAAAGGCAGGGTAGTGGCACAAGAAATGTTGACGCATGACATTACCCATCTGCAAATACGTTTAGATAACACTTTTCAGTACAAAGCAGGGCAATACGCTGAACTAGCAGTACATTCATTGCCTGGTGTGTATCGTAATTTCTCTTTTGCAGACAAACCTTCCACAGATGGCCAGGTGTCGTTTTTTATCAGGCGTGTGGAAAATGGCTTATTGACGGAACACATCATGCGCCATCAGCTTGTGGGCGAGCGCGTTACCTTGCGCGCTCCTATGGGTGATTTCTGGCTGCGCCCGAGTGAGGCGCTGTTGCTGATGGTGGCAGGTGGGAGCGGCTTGGCGCCTATTCGCGCCATGTTGCAAAACATGCAAGAGCAGGGAGTAGCTCGTGAGGTGGTGCTGCTATTTGGTGCACGGCGAGAACGTGATGTTTACCTGCAGGAGGAATTAACCGAGCTAGCAGCCACATGGCCTGCTGCTTTTACATTTATACCGGTGCTGTCTGAGGCCGGTGATGACCAATGGCAGGGCGCAAGAGGGTTGGTAACAGAACATATCCAAACAGTGTTAACGCCGTTTATGCATGTTTACCTCTGTGGGCCACCGCCCATGGTGGACGCAGCCTGTGAAGTACTCGCACAACAGGGTATTGCAGCAGAACACATTCATGCAGACCGCTTCTTAGTGGAAGTGGCAAACGTGGCCAGTTAAACCATTACAAAGAATAACAATGAGGTATGAGCATGAAATTTTTCGATTATTTCAAATTCTTTTTATTCCATCTAACAGGGCTAGTGAGTGCGTTCGCTTTCTTTGCTGGCAATGTTTATATCGTTTGGGTGTTGGTGGGTATCAATGTGTTTTACCTGCTTGGGGATGCTTTTGGAGGTGAAGACACTTCTACACCCACGTATCACCATCCTTGGGTGCTCACCGCACAGCTTTGGATGGCGTTACCCATTCTTTGCTTGATTATGTTCGCAGGGGTGTGGGCAGTGTCTTCCACTGATATTTTCGGGGTAGGTGCTTGGTTGCATCACGTGACGGGCTACGATGTGCTTGCAGCTCGCGCCCAAAACACGTTTGGCCATTATGTGGCGGGCGCGTTGCTAGGTGGGTTAATGGTGGGTGTAATCGGTACTATTACTGCGCACGAGTTAACGCACCGCACTTGGGATAAAGTCTCTATGTTTGTGGGCCGTTGGTTACTAGCATTTAGCTTCGATACAGTGTTTTCCATCGAGCACGTATATGGTCATCATCGCTATGTGGCAACTCGCCAAGACCCCGCCACGGCACCACGTGGGCGCAATGTGTATCACCACATTGTGGCGTCTACCATTAAAGGTAATATTAGCGCTTGGAATATTGAAAAAGAGCGTTTACAGCGCCTAAATAAAAATGTGTGGTCGTTGTAGAATAAGTTTTTACGTGGCCATGCTATGAGCCTGTTGTTGGTGGCACTGGTGGCGTGGATGGCAGGCGCCGCGGCGACGGTGTTCTTTATTGTGTGTGCCTTGTGGGGAAAATCTCTGTTAGAAGTAGTGAACTACATGGAGCACTACGGCATTGTGCGGGTGCCCGATACACCGGTGCAACCGCGTCATTCTTGGAATACCACTAAACGCATTAGTTCTTGGAGTACGTTTAATTTAACGCGTCACTCGCATCATCATGCGCAAGGCGAGGTGCCGTATCATGAATTGCGTCCGTTTCCTGATGCGCCAGAGATGATTGGTGGCTATCTCACCACAGTGTTAGTGGTGCTGTTTCCACCGTTATGGCACAAGCTTATGGATCCTAAAGTGTTAGAGTGGGATCGTGAGTACGCCACAGAAGAAGAGCTTAAGCTCGCAGCAGAAGATAGTTTGAAGAGCGGGCGCGATTTATTGGTGCGTGCTTATTCAGGAGAAGAAGCGGTGGCTTCTTAAAGCCATGAATTGTTTAGGTTGAGAGAATAAAACGCCGAGCATTTTGCTCGGCGTTTTGCTGTATAGTGAATAGTGTTTGCTAGCCTCTAACCCCTAGCAGTAAGGGCACATAAGCCACCAGTAAGAGAGCGGTGGCCATTACTGTGAGAGGTAGCAATAGCCGCTCATGGCGGCGCCACCAGTGGGTTTCTTGTTTCGCTTCGGCTTCTGTGAGCATCATTTCTTCGTTACCAATCACTTGCCTTGTGAGCAATTGGTTTAAGGCCACAGGCGGGGTGAGATAGCCTAATTCGAATGATACCAATACCACCATCCAGAAGTGAACGGGGTCGATATTGTTGTTGTAAGCCACACTCGCGATGGTGGCAGATACCAAGATAATGGCGCCGTAAGGGTCCATAAACATACCGATGAACACGAGCACGATGATTAGAGTAGTCATCGCCAGCCACACTGAGCCAAAGTCGCTTGGGAAAAACTCCATGAGGCCTGCACGTTCTATTACACCGCCGAGTACGACAGACAGGGACATCAGCAGCAATAAAGCACCAATGTGTGCACTAGATTCAGAGGTGGCTAAGGTGGTGCGTCTCCAAAAACCATGCTGCGCCACTTCTTGTTTGCTGAGGTTTGGGTTGCTTTGCCGCGCTTCACGCTTAGACATCCAAGCGTCGTATAAGAGCAAAAACAACATGACTACGGGCAAAATAGTAGCAGCAGAAAATTCATTAAAGTGTTGGTTCACCACAACGTTGTAAAACACAATAATGATGGCTGCGATAATCGCATAGGGGAGGAGTGGCCCTAAGGCTTTTATGGTGGCTGGCAATGCTTCCCGTGCAGGAGCGTGAGAGAGAGGGTTGCGGCGTGTAATCAATACCAAGGCTGCAAATAAAGCTGCAGTAAGTAAAAATACATAGCCACCCATGTCGTATAGCTGAGTTGTTGTTACTTGCTTGTTCAAGGAGGCTATCACCACCACCATTAAACAAGGGTTAAGCACTACCCCCATGCTGCCCGACATAGCAGTAGATGCGTAAGCGAGTGTTCTGCGCGCACCACTGAGGCGAATCTCTTGGTAGACGATACCACCAACAGCAATCAAGAAAATGCCTGAGGCACCAGTAAAGGCGGTGGGGAAAGCGGTGAGGAGTACTACCACAATAACGATGAGTTCAGGCGCCAGTTTCCATGGGCGAATAGCATCGAACACGAGGCGAGCTAAGCGTGTTTGTTTGAGCAGCATACCAACCCAAACATACAGCCCCACGTTGATATAGAGATCGGAGTGGCCGACGAGTTTGAGAAGTTGAACGGCCATGCCGGCTGGGTATTTTTCTGAGAGTAGAAAATACAACCCTGCGATCAACGCCATATAGGTATAAAGCGGTACTGTGAGTAAGCTTTTTGCAAGGCTGCCGCCGCGCTCGGTTTGGTGCGCGTGGAAACACTGCCATAAGCTAGCGAGTGTTAGTACGCCAAAGCCGCCGATCCACAGGGCGTGAATCATTTCTGGGGTGGTATCTCCAGATTGGTTAGCGATGCTGCGCCAATACAGAGAACTAAAGAATAAAAGGCCGTTCGCAACGAGTTGAAGTGAAGCAGATACGCGGCTGTCGGTGCGGGTAACAATGGCCCGTAAAGAAATATGATTACGTTTAAAAGTGGCAATGATGGAGCACAGTAAAAGAATCGTAATCAGCAAATATTTGCGTGCGTCTAGGCCTATTTCGTTCAGTGCACCTACTTGTTTTTCCACTGTTGAATAGGCTCTAAGCGCAGCAGACTCGCGCTGCTCTTGGTTAAATTCATACAACTGGTGTTGGCTTTGGCAGCGCTCTAGCTGTTTGCTTAAAGAAGCACGAATGCTGTCAGGGTTGGGAGCTTGAAAACCCAACAGGCTATCTTGAGCTTGCGCCTCAGCACGGCGCAACTGTTGTACGAGCTGCTCTTCAATATCGGCATTGGCATCGCAGCTAGGTGGGCTCATATCTGCCCTGAGCATGCCGTAGTTATTCCAGGCGTGCTGGCCATAGGCCAACATTTGCGAGTGTAAGTAAGAGCTGGTACCGAAAGAGATTGCTAGCAATAAAATGATCGATACGGGCACTGCAGTTAACAACCAACCCAGACGTGTTTTAACACTAGGGGCAGTTGCTAATGGTTGTATAGATTCACTCATAACCATGTTCCAAAATAGGGATAAAAAAGGCCCTAGCTATGTACATAGGTAGGGCCATCAGAAGTTAGCCTCTTAGAAGGCGGGGCCGCCCTCGGTGTTGCTGGAACACTCAGCATTACCTGGTACTTCGCGGCAACGAATTTTCTTTAGCATTTCTTGCATTTGCGGAGAATAAACATCGCCTTTTTCATACAAGTTGTTACGTACTTGAGCGAACATGTCGTTGTAGCTTTCTGTGCGTTGTTCGTTTAGATCCACCCAGTATTTGCTAGGGATACGATCTTCCGCCTGTTTGATGATGCGCATGCCTTGATCCCACATATTCTCAAATACCCACTCACGCGATTTTTGGCCAAAGCCTTCTGGGAAGCGGTCTTGGTGAATATTGATTTGGAAAGTCAGAATGCCAAGGTTGTAGTTTAAGATGCCGCCATTTTCACCAAGGCCTTTGTATAGCTCGAGGGCTTCATAGGCAAAAGCAGGGGCGTAAACAAGGTCGGCGTTTTTGCTGTTAAACATGCCAGCAAAAGTACTCACAGTTGCAGGCATTACAGAACCGTTGGTGTAGCGAATCATTTCCACGGCCTGCTCGTCGTCCGATAAGGCGGTGACACGGCTACCTGCTAGTTTTTCCCAATCTGTGAGGTTAGTGCGATCGTGGGAGTAGAGGTAGGCCATGCCGCCAGGAATAATTCCCACTGTTTCATAGCCGTTTTCTTGCATGTATTTAGCAGCTGTAGGTGCTGTAATAGCAGCTACAGCCGTGTATAGAGCATCATAAGAGGGCAGGGCTGCCATCATATCTAGTGAGCCAGGGAACTTAAGTAAATCGCGGTTTTTCATCCCAAACAACTCTACGGCATCGCATTTGCCGCTTCGAAAATCCGCAACTACTAGGGCTTCTTCAGTATAGGGCTTCATGGTGAAGTTGATGCCCCACTCTTGTGCTGCGAGCACGTAGTTTTGCATCATTTGGTAGGTATCACCGTTTCGGCCCACAACGTCGAATACGCAGAGGCTGCGCTCTTCGTTGGCGGCCAGTGTTGGTTGCGAAAGAAGCAATGCTAGAGCGGTTACACATAGTTTTTTTAACATTATTGTCACCTTGTAATTATGTTTTTTGAGTGGGTGGTTATAGCAAACCGTCTAGGTTTACTTCTCGTTGTTGCCTTTCATCTGGGAAGGTGCCCAATGCAGCAGCAGGGGTTCTTGAACCGGTGAGGCGCATCCAGATGGTGTCTGAGAGAAACTCAATTTGTGCTGCTGAAATGGTGTTCACCAGCGCATACTCTGGTGGAAACTCCACTGCGCTAGATTGTATTTTGGCTGCTAACCTTAAGGCATCGCGCATTTCTTTCTCGTTACCTTGGTTCTCGGCGCCTAAAGCATGCAATACCACAGGGTAAAGGGCTGATGATTGTTGCGCTAAATCGGTGGCCTCTTTGTAACTACGCCAGATGTTTGCTCCTTTAGGTGCGGCACCTGGCACAAAGGCCCATACGGTGGAACGAATGGCTGCTGGGGTGCCCCACCATTTTTCATTATCTAAGCAGAGCGATGCACGCATGGCTTGTACTGCTAAATCTCGTGGTACGCCCACTTGTGCGCCAGAGAGAAGGTCGCTACGCACAGCTTGTAGTGCTGTGGTTAAGCCTAATAAATAAGCCAACTCTTCGTTGGTGTTGAAGAGGCGTGGGCAGTAATCATTATCGAGCGAACCATAACGGTTAGTAAGATGTGCCACAGCTTTCATTCTTCTTTCTGCTGCAATAGCATGCCAGCGGCGTGAAGCGATTAACTCGTCTTTAGCGATAGCTACTTGGTTTTGATGGCTTGCTCTGATGTGGCGTAAATCGGCTTCATAGGCTTGCGCTTCGGCGCAAAAACCAGTGAGCAAATCAGTGTAGAACAACACATAGGAGGGGTCTTTCACCACATTGCCTAGCGACGCCACAAGTTGTGTAAGGCCTGGCCCAGTACCACAAATGGCCACATCCACATCGGGCTGTGTCAACACATAGCTGACAACTTCATCTTTAGAAAACGCTGAGATGGTCCAGCCTAACGGCTTATAAACCACCGCACAGCCACTAATCAGCGAAAGGGTTAGGGTGATAACAAGAATTTTAAGGCTTAGGTAGGCACGCCGCATGATTCGCTCCATTTGGTTTTTATTATTGTGTTAAAAGTTATAGTGCTTTTGCGATGCGATGACATAGAGAAACTAGATAAATCACCATAACCAGCGCAAGCAACACAATTTGTTATTTATTTAAAGAATGTTAAACAATTCACTAAAAATAAGCCTTGGCCCACTTTGTGGTTGTGATTGACTCATAAGCCAAATTGCTAAGAGAAAAGGCTAGTTTTTGGCTAAAATTTATCCTTAGATGCATGAATGATGTGTTTGCGCATCTTGCTGAATGCAAAAGTAGGGCAAGCCCACTTTATCTAGCCAAGCCGTACTTTCTTGTTTGCCCTTTAATATGCCAATGGGTTGGGTGCATCTTTGAGATGAGAATGTTGTGACTTTTTGGTCATTAAGCATGGGTTAGAGTTTGACAAAGCGCCATACTGCTGTAAGTTGGTGAATGAGCTTCATATAAAAAAGTAGAAAAAAACAAAAGCCAACATTACTTAGCGAACAGTGCATCATGTCGAAAGCGATCACAAAAGATGGCACAACAACACTGAACCCCACCGAATTTACCGCTGCTTTGAAAGAGTATCGCGCATATGTTCGGCAGCAGAAACGCCTGTCGGGTGAACATGTTCGTACTACCACCGTGCACAGCCGGCAATTATGTGGCAGCCAGCTAACACTCGATGCACACATAGAGCAGGGCACTGTTAAAGCTTTAGGGTTTTCCATACAAGCCTGTTCGTTAGGCCAAGCTAGCACCGCTATTGTTTTGCAAAGAGCCGCGGGGCTCACCAAAGAAGAAATACAGCAGGCAGCAGAACAGCTCGACACTTTATTAATCGGCCAATGGCCAGAGCAAGCATTAATATGGCCTGAATTAGCGATATTTATTCATGCAGCTTCTATGCCAGCACGGCACGATTCTGCGCGTCTGGTTTTTCGAGCATTACAGCAATTGTTTGAGGAGGAAGAAAAGCAGCTTAAATAAGAACAAAAACAAGTGGAACCGAACTTCATTGTTGGAGGAACGTTATGATTAAAGACATTATTGTTGTCGGTGGCGGCATAGGCGGCACCATGACAGCCAATAGCCTCGTCGCCAAGTTGTATCCAGAAATTAGCCGCGGCAAAGTGAGAATTACGCTTATCTCAAATAGCCCTTGGCATTACTATAAACCCGCTTTTATGTATGTAGCATTCGGCGCTTTTTATAAGGATGAATTACGACGCCCACAAAGCTCATTGCTACGCCCCGAAATTAACTTTGTACTTGATGAAGTAGAAGGTTTTGAATTTAAAGAAAGCCAACTAAGAATGGCGTCAGGCAAAAAATACGCTTACGACTACTTAGTGGTTTCCACAGGTTGCATTCCTTCCCCAGAACGTATTGAAGGCCTCAAAGAAGCAGGCGATCACTTCTACCAACACGACCCTGCGTTGCAGCTTTATGAAAAGCTTTCCACCATTGAAAAAGGTAGGATTTTTATTGGTGTTACCTTCCCGAAAACACCAGATGTGCCGCACCAATGTGGTATTGCACCCATGGAAACGACGCTAATGCTCGATGAGTTTTTGCGCCGCCGTGGTGTACGAGATCAAATAGAAATTGTTTATACCTACCCAACGGTGGCGCAGTTAGTGAGAAACTGTTTGTTTTTACAGGAAGATACTTGCGCGGTGTTGCCGCCCATCTTTGATTCCAAAGACATTAAATACAAACGCAGCTTCACACTAGAACGCGTGGACCCTGAAAAGAAAATTGCCTACTCAGAAGAGGGGGGTGAAGAGGATTTCGATATTCTTATGCAAACGCCTCCTATTCGTGCTGTGGATGCTGTCTTGGATTCTGGTGTATCACGCGCAGCCAACAATGAAGGCTGGCTGCCTACAGATCGCGAAACCATGCAACTAGATGGCTTTGCCAACGTTTTCGTTATGGGTGACACCGTGGATTTACCCATCAGTAAAGCTGGGGGAAGTTGCCATAACCAAGCGCCTGTTATTTGTGACAACATTGCTGGGTTGATCCGTATTGGCCGTACCGTATCGGCCTACGACGGCAGAGTGCAAGCCATCGCACAAATGGGCCTCGAGGCTGGGATGCCCCTATGGTACGACTATGATGTGGATGTGATCCCAACACCACCTACCAAGATTGGTGGGTTAATGCGTAAAGCATTTAACAGAGGGGTGTATTGGTCCGTTGCCCGTGGTTTAGTGTAAAGGAGAGAAAAATGTCTGAAGAGATGCAGAGTTATACCAGTGTGCAAGATCTAGTAAAAAACTCTCCCGAGCTAACCAATGAGGCCACACTAGAAGGTTTGGCAGAACTCATTGAAAAGTTGGCTCCGCTATTACAGGGTAGGCGGCTGCATAACATTGTAGATGTATTAGCTGCCGCTTCCGATGTGGTGGAAATGGCGGATGAGGAGATGGTGAACAAGCTGATGGCATTGTATGAAAATGCAGTGGGAACGGCTTGGTCGTTAGGCAATACGCTGCGCCATGCGAGCTTGCTAGCAGGGCAAGAGGAAGAACCGCCGAGTTTATGGCAAACACTTCGTCGCTTCAGTAAAGATGAAGAGGCACGACGTGGCCTTAGCGTGGTGGTGAATGTGTTAACACTCTTGGGTAAGCAAGCCTCAGATGCGGCACAGCCGATGCCAGAAGATTAAATATAGCCAAGGCTTAACGAATCGCCACTCATCTTAGTGATGAGTGGCGTAAGCCATTGTTAGTTTAAAGTGTAGTAATCCAATCATGTAAGTCTTTGGCAACGGTTTGCCAACCTTCCTCTAGCACAGGGCTACTGTGCGCCATGTCTTTATAAATTGTCGCAGTAACTCCATAAGCCGCAGCAGTTTGTTGCACCGTTTTAGGTGGAAACAGTAAATCTTGCTCTGCGCCCACTATCCATTTAGGCAGCGCTGGATCAACGCGCGCTGGGTTTGGCAAGTTAAGTAGCATCATATCCAAAAACGCCCTAAACGATTCGTTTTGAATCCACTGGTAATACTTGTTGAGGTCGGGCTCCTTGATGCTTGGAGTGTAGAGAAGCTCTTTAGCAAGTTGTGTGGAGTCTAAAAGCCGGTACATGTTCATAGTGAGGGTAGCTTGCAAGAGTTTAAGCGGGTGTTTGGTTAGTAAGGTAAACACCACACCCAATACTCCCTTGGGTGGCACCGAAGCTATTAAGCCAGCACCCACCAAGTTGGCAGGGCGGTGCTCCATAATTTTTTGTGTTACGTGGCCACCCATAGAATGGCCCACCACTACTACGGGGCCCTTTGGCTGTGCCACCACCTTGGCTACATGGTCCGTGTAATCGTTGATGGAATACCAAGGGATACGTTTCGTGCCAGCCGTAGTGTGGTGCCCGGGCAAATCTGGGCACACTACGTTATAGCCCTGTTCGCGCAACCACGGGGCAAAATACTCTTCCCAATATATAGCGTTATGCCAAGCACCGTGTACAAGAATAATGGTTGGCTTTGAGTGAGATTGCATTATTGCTCTCCAATTGCTGCGGGAAAATAGAGTTTATTTATAGGCTAGCTGTTGCGATTGGCACCGGTTGTTGCCGGTAAAATTGACAGAGTAAACGATACACCTCTGGTAGCTGTTCACGCATGGCATGCGGGGTTTCAAAAAAAGCCTCACTGCTCACCGCAAAAAATTCAGCAGGGCTAGTGAGCGCATAAGAGCTTAATGGGAGTGCCCGTTGGTGTGCAAAATCTTTGTGTAAGCGCTGCCAAGTGTCAGTGAAAATGGCATGCCATTCGCCAGCACGCATGTCGGGATGCATAGGCGGTGCGCCGTTAGCACCATCACGCAGCATGTCTAGCTTATGTGCCACTTCGTGAATAACCACATTGCTCGCCTTGCTGTGGGCGGTATGTTTGCTAGCCTCATGTACCGATTCCCAAGATAAAATGATGGGTCCTTTATGCCAGGCTTCGCCACTTAAAGCTGGGCCTTTGGCATGCACCACACCATCACTAGTACGATGAGGCCGGTTTGGCACAAACCCTGTTTCATACACGATGATAGTTTGCCAACGCCGATACCAACGTAAACCTAGATGTAACACTGGCACGCAAGCCATGGTAGCTATGGTAAGGCACATGTGGTCGGTAATGGGAAAACCACCGCCCGATACAAATTTTTTCTGGGCGAGAAAACGCATACTCATATGGCGCAAAGCTTCACGCTCTTCACCTTGGTAACGCTGCATCACAGGCCAGTTAGCAATGGCGGCTTCCCATTCAGCTGCGGTAAAAGCCATGGCACGAATGCGCCTGTTTTCGAGCCAGTGTCTAAAGTGTTTAAACATGCGGGAGGTTTCTCTAAAAGCCTGTATTCAGCGGTGTGTTGGGCTTAAGAGTATAGCCGATACAGCGGGCGTGCGGAGTAATAATGAGCAGCGGGGTTACGCTTGGCATAACCCCGCTGTTAGGAAGCGTTATAAAGGAGAGTCTTTCTTTTCTTGCTCGTCACGCTGCCACTCAGGTGGGGCCCAGAGGTGTTTCAAGCGTTGATGAATAGGGCCTGGCTTAGCCATATCGCGGAACAGATCAAGATACTCGTGGCACCACAACAAGAAGATGTTTTTGCTGTCTACGGGCTTGGTGATGCCGTAGGTGGGCTCTTCGTCTTCAGCTTGAAAGGTGCCAAAAAGACGATCAAAAATAATGAATACGCCGCCATAGTTGGTGTCTATATAGTGCTTGTTTGTAGCATGATGCACACGATGGTGGCTCGGCGTGTTGAATAACCATTCAATGGCAGGGTGAAGCTTATCTACCAAGGTGGTGTGGATAAAGAACTGGTAAACCAACGATAAAGCGTAAGCAACACCAATCCACACAGGGTTAAAGCCAAGAAATGCCAAGGGTAGATAAAAAGCCCAGTTTAAATTGAAAATGTTAGTGGCGTTTTGGCGCATGGCGGTGGAAAAGTTCATGCGTTCGGAAGAGTGGTGGGTAACATGGGCCGCCCAAAACCAACGTACGCGATGGCTAGCGCGATGCATCCAGTAAAAGCAAAAATCAGTGAGCACCCAGAGCAATACAGCAGTGAAAAAATTAAAGGGAATATCCCAAATACGGAAGTGCCAAACTAAGGCATAAACTGGGAAGGAGACCAAGCCAGCAAACACCAACTCAGTGGTTTGATAACCCGCGCCAAGCATGAAGTTTCGGACAGACTCCCCTTCATTTACTAATTTATCGTTGCCCCGAATTTTTAAGTATTCCCATAAAAAAACACCAATAAAAAAAGGGGTGGCCAACATAAAAATAATTTGGCGTTCATCCATGGCCATCCACTCTGGCGCTGCGTGGTAAAGCACCAGTAGGCCACTGTCTTCAAGCACAGACATAATCATCGTGAAGATATTCATTTATTGCCTCCTTTGTTTTTTCTTCTATTATGTGGGAAAGCTTTTAATATAATTGACAAAACACGACAAGGTTTAAACAAAACATGCCAAGTGTTGCTGCAAATAAAATGACGTTTAGTGGGGCTTGGGCACAGCTGTTGAGCGATTGGCTCGATCAAGAATTGCTGGTGGCGCCCAGTTTGCGTAACCAACTCGATGTATTACGGCCAACAGATCGCCTTGATGCAGAGCGTTGGAAAGCGATGCTAAGAGAAGCTGCCGCATTAAAACCTGAATTATTAGCCCCCGGCGTTGCCATTGGTAGGTTAGTACAGCCTCGCCATGTGGGCATGTTGGGCTATTTGGTATTAAGTTGCCGTACGATCGGCGAGGCGCTGATGGCGTACCATCGTTATGAGGGATTGTTTTACAGTAGCCAAGTGGCTCGTGTGTCTGGCAAGGGAGAGCTAATGCGCATTTCTTGGCCTCAGGATACGTCCATGGGGCAGTTGGCTGATACTGTATCAATCACAGCCATGATCGCTTTCTTGCGCCGCTTAACAGAGGATGACATAGCACCAGCACATTTGGGGTTTGTTTTTCCCGAACCAGATATTGCCGAACGAGATGCGCTGCAAACTTATTTTGGTTGCCCTGTTAGCTTTGCCACAGAGGAAACTTTTGTCGACATGCCTGTGAGTTTTATGCAGCTTCCTCTGTTGCATAACGATAGTGGGCTGCGCGCCTTACTCAACCGGCAAGCAGAAGCACTGTTGCAAGCTTCGCCCGACCTTGATCCTTTTGAACGAAGCTTGCAAAAAGTAATGGCGCGGTTATTACCTGAAAAGCGTTGTAGTTTAAAAGTGGTGGCCAATGAAATGCACGTTTCCGTGCGCACATTGCAACGCCGTTTATCTGTACGAAATATCAGTTGGCAGGCATTGTTAAACGATACACGCCTTGCTCTAGCAGAAGAGTATTTGGCGGATCCCACACTGAGCTTAGTGGATATAGCGTTGTTACTTGGTTTTTCAGAACAAAGCGCATTTAGCCGTGCTTACCAGCAATGGGCTGGGGTATCACCGGGTAAAGTTCGCCAAGAACACTAACCATAGGTACTTGAAAAAGTAAGCACTGAATAGCTACGACATGGCGAAATAAATTAGTGGGCTATGGCGCGCAAAGCATCAGTTGGTTACCTTCGATTTATTCCTCGAATAAAAGCGGCTTGTTAGTGTGCTAGGGCAAGAAACGTTAAAACCAAGCTCTGAACCCCACGGCTACATAAGTATGTTGTTTCTTTTCGCCTTGTGCCTGGGCATATGCAGCAGTATTGCGAAAGCTTCGTTCCCAATTAACACCGATGTAAGGGGCAAATTCACGTACTATTTCGTAGCGCAAACGTACTCCAGCGCCCATGCTAGAGAGGCCGGCACCTATACCTACCTCAGGGTCATTGCGCCCATAAAGAGTAGTTTGTACGGCTGGCGTAAGGATCAGTTTTTGTGTGATCAGCATATCGTGCTCAGCGCTAAGGTGTAGGGCGGTACGTTCTTGCTCGCCTATTAATAGCGCTGCATCAATGTCGAAGTGGTAGGGCGCCAGGCCTTGAAAACCTAATACTGCCCACTGCCGTGAAGGTGAAGGTTCAATATCTACTTTTGCCCCCAATTGCACATCCCAGTAGGCGCTGACAGCGCGGCTGTAAAGAGCTTGCACTGCTAAGGTTTGCTGGTCGCTGTTGAAATATTCCCCTTTCGCTTTAAGCCACAATTTATTGATGTCTTTCCCTATCCAAGCTTGTGCATCAAAGCTACTAGGTTTATTAGAGCCCACGCCGGTTTGCACTTCATTAAGCATTAATTTACTTAGCAAAGGGTCATCGTTAGCGGCGTGCGCAGTGCCGCCCACAAGCAGTGAAACAAGGAGGGAGGTACTGAATGTTAGAAATTGAATAGGTGTCATGATGGCCTTACTCCACAATCACTTTAATAAACATTCCTGGCATGTGGTAAAGCAAATGGCAGTGGTAAGCCCATTGCCCTTTGGCGTCGGCGGTAACTAAATAACTGATCTTGGCACCAGGCTGCACTATTACCGTGTGTTTACGTGGAATAAAATCTGGGTCGCCAGTTTCTAGCTCGCTCCACATACCATGCAAGTGCATGGGGTGAGTCATCATAGTGTCGTTGACTAAGGTTATGCGTACGCGTTCGCCATATTTAAGCCTAAGCGGCTCAGCGTCGGTAAAGGTAACGCCATTAATAGACCAGATGTATCGGTGCATGCTACCGGTTAAGTGCAGTTGAATTTCACGGCTAGGTTGGCGCTTGTCGCGGGTGGGGTGTAAAGCCTTGAGGTCGCCATAAGTAAGCACCGTTCGTTGATGGCGCGTTAAGTGTTCTCTGAGACCAATGCCTGGGTCATGTAAGCCGTTTTGTGGTGTTTCTGCTCGCATGTCCACCTGTGGGCCAAATTCTGTGTGTGCATGGTGAATGTCGGCAGTGCTGCCATAGCCCGCTAGGCCGAGTGCAGCGCCACTACTGTGGGTTGGATGATGCTCTGGCATGGCGTTGTGGTGTAGTGCTTCATCATGTTCAGTGCTGTTATGGTGCGCGCCGTGCTCCATGTGATCATGCGCCATGCCCATATCCGCATGCCCGAGAATAGGGGCTTCATCCATACTGGGAACGGTTACGGGTAAATGTGCTGCGGTGGTGAGTGCGCCGTATACAAATCCAGTGCGGTCAATGTTTTGGGCAAATAAACAGTAAGCATCCTCAATTTCAGGCGTCACGATAATATCGTAACTCTCTGCTGTGGCAATGCGAAGTTCGTCCACGGTTAACGGCTGAATGTTTTGCCCATCAGAGGCCACAACAGTCATTTTTAAACCAGGGATGCGAAAATCGAAGATGGTCATGGCAGCGGCGTTTATTAAGCGTAACCGTACTTTTTCTCCCGCTTTGAATAAGCCTTTCCAGCACTCCTCAGGCGTGTGGCCGTTCATTAAATAGGTATAAGCCGTACCTGTAACGTCGGAGATGTCGCGATCAGACATGCGCATATTGTTCCACATCGCGCGTTCGCGCCATGTTTTGATGAAACCATTTTGGGCGACGTCGGCAAAGAAATCGCCTATTGTTCTTTCATTGTATTGGTAATAAGTGGAATGTTTCTTGAGGTTGGCATAGATCTTTTCAGGCGGTGTGTCAGACCAATCTGAGAGCATTACCACAAACTCACGATCATATTGCACCGGATCCGGTTCTGCGGGGTCAATAATAATAGGACCATAAACCCCCGTTTGCTCTTGAAAACCAGAGTGGCTGTGGTACCAGTAAGTACCACTTTGCTGTACCGTAAATTGATATTCAAAGGTTTCGCCTGGCTTGATGCCGTCGAAACTAAGGCCTGGTACACCATCCATTTCGGTGGGCAAAATAATGCCGTGCCAGTGGATAGAGCTGAGGGTGTTGAGGTTGTTTTTAACGCGTAAGGTGACGGTTTCGCCTTCTTTCCAACGCAGTACAGGGGCAGGCAGCTGTTGGTTAACGACGGTTGCCAAAGCTTTTTTACCGGTGTAGTTCACTTCTTTGTAATCAATGCTGAGATCGAATACCTTGCCGGATAGTTGTTGTAACGGCTTGCTGATGGCGGCGGCTAAAGCAGTTTTAGGAAATGGTAAAGCTGCTAATGCCATGGCTGCAGAGGCGCCAAGTACAAAACGACGTCGGCTTTGATCAGGCAGCGTGTGATCAGCTTGCTGATGTACAGAAAAGCGTTTCATCGAAGTGATTCCTCGAGGCTTGTAATGTTTGCGTACACTTCGGTGCTGCCATCTTCCATAAGCAGAAGTACTTGGTAAGGATCAAACTGGTTTTGATATTCCATGCCTGGGCTTCCCATGGGCATAGCCGGAACCGAAAGGCCTATCGCTCCTTGGGGTGGATTATCCAAAAACTGATGTACAAACCGCGCAGGTACATGGCCTTCAAACACATAGCCGTCGTTTGAAATGGCGGTGTGGCACGATTGATGTTGGCCAGCAATGCCCTTTGATAATTTAAACTGATAAAGGCGGCTAATGTTGTGCCCCTGAGTGTCAAAGCCGTGCTCGTTGGCATGTTCAATCCATGCATTGCAGCAGCCGCAGTTGGCATCTTTATACACATCTAAAGCTATGGAAGGCTGAGAAGGTGTTGCAGTATCGGCCATGGCTATAGGTGTGAAGAGGCTCGCCGCAAAGAACGAAAGCAAAAGTTGGGGGCTAGTTAATTTAAAATAACGCAAGAATAACAACATAGTGATACCTAATAATCTAAAAGTTAATTTAAAATGTTTGGCGCCGTTCCCACAAAATGGACGCTGCTTATTGTTGGCTGTTTTCTTTTTGCGAAGGCCACTTCGAAAAAGCTAGGAAATACAATAACGCCACATTTAGCAAAGGGAGTAGGGCAAACAGTGCGAACCAGCCAGGGTGGCCAGTGCGTTGGCAAATGCGCCACAGGGGCACTACTAAGATGATGGCAATGATTAGCATCCAGAAAAAACCGCCTGCTCCCATGGAGTGGGCTAACATAGGGTCGTGCTGCATGGTGTACACCTCAATAGCATATTTGACGTGGATAAAGAGTATTAAGGCATACAAAACTGAACTGAAACTGAAAAATAAATTATATAAAAGTGCTCAGCAGTTCGTGTTAGTTTATTTTTAACAAGCAATTGAACAAGGCTAAAGAATCAAAACATGCGATTACTATTAGTGGAGGATGATCCCTTGTTGGCAGAGGGATTAGCGAGCCAGTTAGAGAAATCAGGATTTAGTGTAGATGCTACTGCTTCGGCACAGCAAGCGTTGGTTTTAGGCCGGCAAGAGGAATACAAAGTATGTGTGCTCGACCTTGGTTTGCCGGATGGCAATGGCTTAGAGGTGCTTAAAGCGTGGCGAGCAGAAAAACGAGATTTGCCTGTGCTAATTCTAACCGCGCGTGATGATTGGCAAGATAAAGTGAGCGGCCTGAAGGCGGGTGCGGATGATTATCTTGCTAAGCCTTTCCAAGCGGAAGAGCTAATAGCGCGATTGCATGCCATTGTGCGTAGAAGTGAGGGCAGAGTGTATTCCACCCTTCGTGTGGGACGCTTTGAGCTAGATGAAAATCGCCAATGTTTAACCGTCTCAGGCGGTGCCGAACATAGTTTAACCGGCACTGAATTTCGCTTGCTGCGCTGTTTAATGAGTCGGCCTGAGCAAATATTTTCTAAAGAGCAGTTAATGGAGCAGCTCTATAATTTGAACGACACCCCAAGCGATAATGTTATCGAAGCCTATATTCGCCGCTTGCGCAGAATGGTGGGTGCAGAAACTATCGTTACGCGGCGGGGGCAAGGGTATTTATTTCATGGCGGAGCGTAAATCTCCAAGGTCTATTAAGAGCACATTATTGCTGCTGTTGTTACCCGCTGGAATAGTTCTCATGGCGGTGGCTTGGGTGATTCATGGTTGGCTGCTTGAACAGATGTCGCGAGATTTTGTTGAAAGCCGTTTAAAAGAAGAAGCACAGTTTCTTGAGCAGCACTTGCGTGAAATGGATGGCGACCTAAATCAGCTAGCAATGGGTGATTATTTTGAGAAGGTGTTTCATCATGCTTTTGCACTGAAAACGCCACAGCAAATGGTCGCCCATCCTGAGCATTGGCAGCCCTTATTATTGCCGTTGTTGCAGCCGGCGCAGGAAGGGTTCGTGCGTGTTCAGCATAGTGACAGCTTAAACATTCCCGCGGATGTTCTGATTTATCGGCAATCTTTTACTATCAATGATCAGCCTATTCTTGTGTTGGTGGCTGAAGATATGCATGGGTTACAGCAAAGCCAAGCAAGTTTCCATATGTGGACAGCGGTTGTGTCGTTGTTGCTTATTTTGTTATTGGTAGCTGTTATTTGGCTAGGCGTTACAATGTCGTTGCGGCCAGTAATAGCGCTGAAAACGGAGCTCAAAGCACTGCAGCGCGGTACATTACGACGTATTGAAGCACAAGCACCGGCAGAGCTTCAGCCAATGGTGGTGCAGCTTAATCAGTTGCTAGACACACTTGAGCAACGCATTGAGCGTTCACGAGAAGCGTTAGCGAACCTATCGCATAGTGTAAAAACGCCTATAGCGGCATTGCGGCAAATTTTAGAAGATACCCAACGCCCCCTAGACACCCAGCTACGCCTTGATATGGCTGCACGCTTGGCTAATTTAGATAAACAATTAGAAGCCGAAATGCGGCGCAGCCGTTTTGCAGGCCCACAAATTGGCAGTAGCTCTCATCCGGTTTCTCAGGCTCGTGATCTACTGTGGATGCTGGGGCGTTTATACAGCGATAAAACTTTTGAGTTGTCCACGTCGCTTACTAACGAAGCGCTATGGCCTATTGAAGAGCATGATTTGAATGAAATATTAGGTAATCTGCTTGATAATGCGGGCAAATGGGCCTCAAAGTGCGTAGAGCTTTCTTTAGATGAAAAACATGGTAAGGCTGTTATTGTTGTGGCCGACGATGGCGAAGGTGTGCCTGAAGAAGAAAGCGTACGATTGGGCCGTAGAGGCTTGCGTTTAGATGAACAAATACCCGGCCACGGTTTGGGGCTTGCCATCGTTAATGATGTGTTAGAGCGCTATAACGGCGTGATGACGTTTAGCAGCCATCAAGGTTTAAAAGTGCGCATCGAGATACCGTTATAAAGGCTTTATCAGCGGAACTCCCAAGTTTGGTGGTGTTTACCGCTATTTCAATCTGCAACGCCACAGCGTCCGACCTACCCAAAACCCAATTGCTAATACGGCTAATGCAATAAAAACTGCAAGAATATGGGCTAGTTTTTTAGGCACCCCAAGGGCGAATGCTAAAAAGAAAGCCAATCCTTGCAAAGCTTCATAGGGCCATTGGTAGAGAGGGAAGTGTGCGCCATCGGCGAACACATAAATAAGGCCGCCAAGGGCCAAGATAGCGGTTAATACACCTGCAATGGTGGCTTTGTTCATGCTTGCTCACTCCAAAACTGTAAAATCTTGTGTGCACCCTTTTCCGCAATCATTACAGTGGGTGCGTGGATGTTGCTGCCCGTAATGGTGGGCATAATGGAAGCGTCAATAACTCTTAAGCCACTTATACCATGCACTTGCAAATCTGTGTTGACTACAGCCAGAGGGTCGTGGCCCATTTTGCAGCTGCCAGCAGTATGGTAAACGGTCTCCACATTTTGCTTGATCCACGTTTTTAACTGTTCGTCGCTCTGTATCTCAGTACCAGGGCATTCCTCGCCATTATTAAAAACAGCCATCGCAGGCTGGTTAAGAATATCACGGCAAAGGCGCACGCCTTTCACCAACGCATCTAGTTCTTTCTCTTTTTCGAAGTAGTTAGCTTCAATGCGCGGCGCTGCAAAAGGATCATTGCTAGCAAGTGTTACGCGGCCACGGCTTTCTGGGCGTAGGTGGCAAACGTGTAGTACATAGCCACTTCTCATGGAAGTGGTAAGCCCTTCGCCGTGGGGCTGCATGCGCACCGAACCAAACTGCAACTGCAAATCAGGAATTTCTTCTTCGGGGCTTGATTTAACAAAGCCGCCCGCATCGGTAGGGGTGAAAATAAAGTTTTTAGAAAGGAGCATTTTGGCAAAGAAGCCGAGGGTTTCCAAAGAGGGGGACGTGGCCAGCGAGCCACCCGCTTTGCTTAAATAACGCACTATTACATCGGGGTGGTCTTGCAGGTTTTCACCCACGCCGGGCAGTTCGTGCACCAATGGTATGTTGTGTTCGGCTAACTCCGCTGCGGGGCCTACGCCAGAGAGCTTTAGCAGTTGAGGGCTATTGATCACGCCTGCGCTGAGGATAACTTCTTTGCGTGCAGCAAGGGTTTGCCGTGGGCCGCGTTTGCCGCGTCTAACCTCCACGCCTACGGCTTGTTTGCCATCGAACAGCACTTTAGTAACGTGCGTATGTGTGAGCACGCTGAGGTTAGGGCGGTCTAACACGTCATCTAGGAACGAGTAGGCCGCGTTGGCACGGCGGCCAGTGGGGGTTTGCGTTACTTGAAAAAAACCACAGCCTTCTTGTTCGGCGCCATTGAAATCATCAGTAATAGGCAAGCCAGCTTCCGCGCAAGCTTGCACAAAGGCCTCGCTAGTGGGGAAGTGAAAGTTTGGATCCACCACATCCATGGTGCCTTGGTTGCAATGGTAGGCGTTAGCACCGCGCGCCCAACGCTGGGATTTCTTAAACCAAGGCAATACATCTTGGTAGCTCCAGCCCTCGTTACCTAACGCTGCCCAGTGATCAAAATCCCACTGGTGGCCGCGGGTGTAAATCATGGCATTCACAGAGCTGCTGCCGCCAAGCACTTTGCCTCGCGGCCAAAAGAAACGACGCTGGCCCGTGCGTGCCTCGGGTTCGCAACGATAACCCCAGTTGAACCGTTTGCTCTTCATTAGCATGAGCATGTTCAGCGGGTTGGTGTGGCGGACAAAATAGTTGCGATCGCTGCCACCGGCTTCGATTAAACACACCTTATGGGCGGGGTTGGCACTTAAACGGTTGGCTAACACACAGCCTGCGGAACCGGCACCAATAATAATGAAGTCGTACATTGCGGAAACTCTTGTGGGCGAAAAGCTTTGTTGTAATTGGGTTGTTGCAATACAAAGCGCTGAGTTTAGCACTGAAGTGCAAGGTGTAAAACTAAGCGATGGCCTCTTGCGTGTGGCAATTCGGCATCAATATAAACAGAGTGGCAAAAGAAAAGGCAAGCAAATATATATTTGCTTGCCTTTAGTGAGGGCGGGTTAACGCGGTTTAGCTATTTAGCTTTGCCGCAATTTGCGCCACATGCTGGCCTTGGTGGCGGGCAATGGCGAGTTCGCGATCATCAGGCTGGCGTGAACCATCACCGCCAGCAAAGGTAGTGGCGCCGTAAGGAGTACCACCACTTACGTTAGAAATATCAAACAGCTCAGGCGTAGTGTAGCCAATTGGCACAATCACCATGCCGTGATGGGCAAGGGTCGTCCATGTGGAAGTAATGGTCATCTCTTGGCCACCGCCAGTTCCGGTGGAAGTAAATACGCTAGCTACTTTTCCGGCGAGAGCACCTTTGGCCCATAGGCCACCAGTTTGGTCGAGGAAATTACGCATTTGGCCAGACATGTTACCAAAACGAGTAGGTGTGCCGAAGATAATGGCATCGTACTCAGCCAGTTCAGCTGGAGTGGCTACCTCGGCCGCTTGGTCGGTTTTACCGCCCGCTTGGGCAAATAATTCAGCGTCCATGGTTTCTGGTACACGCTTAATGGTGACATTTACGCCTTCAACACTGGCAGCGCCTTCTGCTACAACTTTAGCGAGGGTTTCAATATGGCCGTACATGGAGTGATAAAGTACTAATACGTTTGTCATGTTATATCCTTAGTAGTCAAAAAATCTTAGTTCTGCATAGTAAACAAGCAGGTGTTGTTCGTTGTTTGGGTGCTGCCCTATTAGTTTGCAGCGGGCAGCAAGTGGCGCTCGTGAGGCGCATCAAAATTTAATAATGGGCCTGCGGGCACTATCCCAGTGGGGTTAATGGTGCCGTGGCTGGCGTAGTAATGTTCTTTGATGTGCTGCATGTTCACGGTTTCTGCAACACCAGGCCATTGGTACAACTCACGCATGTAGCCCGATAAATGAGGATAGTCCTCTATTTGTTTCAGGTTGCACTTAAAGTGGCCGTGGTACACCGCATCAAAGCGAATAAGAGTGGTGAATAAACGCCAATCTGCTTCAGTAATGGTGTCGCCCACTAAGTAGCGTTGCGTGGCTAAGCGCTCTTCAAGCTGGTCCAACGTGGCAAATAAAAAGTGAACGGCTTCCTCATAAGCTTCCTGCGTGGTGGCAAAGCCAGATTTATACACGCCATTGTTAACATTGTGGTACACCACTTCGTTAATATCATCGATGTCTTCGCGCAGCGCTTCAGGGTAGTAATCGCCTGGTTTTGCGCCAAGGTGGTCGAAAGCTGTGTTAAACATACGAATAATTTCAGAGGATTCGTTGCTCACCATCACATTTTGTTTTTTATCCCACAGCACAGGAATCGTTACGCGGCCTGTGTATTGAGGGTCGGCCTGGGTGTACACCTGGTGCATATACTGCGCATTGAATAAAGGATCAGCTACAACGCCTTCACCTTCCTCAAAGGTCCAGCCGTGCTCTAGCATCAGCGGGTTCACCACAGATACTGAAATCATCTCTTCAAGGCCTTTCAATTTGCGCATAATTAAAGTGCGGTGCGCCCAAGGGCAGGCGAGAGAAACATATAGATGATAGCGTCCTGCTTCTGCTTCAAAGCCTGCTTCGCCGCTTGGGCCGGCACTGCCATCGGCAGTTACCCAGTTGCGAAACTGTGATTCACTGCGTGCAAATTTACCACCAGTGGATTTTGTGTCATACCACTGATCAACCCATTTACCATCTACGAGCAAGCCCATCAGAGAGCCTCCTTTTATTAATTATCAGTTGTCTTGTTTCTTGTAAGTAATATATTAGATAGGGTTGGCAATAAAAAGCGGAATAATTTGATATTAAAGATCAGGAAATTTGAACTATGCTAATAACGCTAGATGCTTTGTTAACACTAGACGCCATTGAGCGCCGTCAAAGCTTTGCAGCAGCGGCGGAAGAGCTGTATCGCGTGCCCTCCGCAGTATCATATACGGTAAACAAGTTAGAAGAAGATTTAGGGGTGGCGTTGTTTGATCGCAGCCGCCGTAAAGCCGAGCTCACCCCCATAGGCCGTTTAGTATTAGAGCAAGGGCGCCATATTCTCAAAGCCTCTGAAGCCCTTACCGACATGGTGCGCCAAGCTGCTGAAGGCTGGGAAGTAGAGCTGCGTATTTGCATTGAAAGTATTTTGCGGTGTGAGCCCGTGTATGAGCTCATTAAAACCTTTCAAGAAATTCAACCGAAAACAGAAATACATTTAAGTGAAGAAGTGTTAAGTGGGAGTTGGGATGCGCTGTTGGATGACCGTTGTGACTTAGTAGTGGGAGCAGAGGGCACGCCACCTACCTCGGGGTTTGCCTTGCATCCGCTAGGGCAAGTGGAATTTGATTTTGCCGTGGCTGCAAACCACCCATTAACACAATTGGAAGCACCGGTACCTACTAGCGCGATACAAGATTATCCGACGGTCATTGTGGCAGACAGCTCGCAGCGTTTGGCCACTCGATCGCTCGGTTTATTGGATGGCCGCAGCAGGGTGTATGTGCCCAGCATCGAACATAAAATTGCAGCGCAGCGCAATGGTCTTGGGGTAGGGTATTTACCGCGCCACCGCATTACAGAAGAACTCGCTGCCGGCACTTTGGTGGCACTCACGCTTGACACGCCTCGCACCTCAGCGCCTATTTCTGTGGCTTGGCGGCGCAATAATCAGGGTAAAGCGCTCAAATGGTTTGTGGAGCGCTTGCAGCAAATGGAGTTTAGTGCAGAGCTCGGGCGCCTTGTGCACAAGTGATGCAGCGGTGCCTTTCGTGCTTATCTAGGCCTGTTAGGGGCGGCGCGCAAGTAATTGCTTACAAAAAGAATTGGGTGCTAATAAAAGTTGAGGTATTTTATTGGCACCGATTGGCCGTAATACAACAACAAAACAATAAAGGATTATGTGCATGAGCCTCATTCATTCCACCATTTCTGAGCACGCCTCCCGTGCTTTTCGTAATACCATCGGCGATGCAGTGGCGCGTTCCGCGGCTGTTCATGGCCGGCGCACTGCACTTACTTTTGCAACACGTTCTTGGTCTTTTACAGAGCTTCACGCGGCCTCTACTCGGCTTGCACATGGCTTAATGGCCTTGGGCTTAACAAAAGGAGATCGCGTGGGCGCCTATGGTAAAAACTCAGATGCCTATTTGTTGCTGTGGTTGGCGTGTGCTAAAGCAGGTTTGATTCATGTGCCCATTAACTACGCTTTAGTGGAGCACGAGCTAAGTTATATTTTGAACCAATCTGGTTGCAAAGCCTTGTTTATGGATCTTGAATTGCAACCGCAGGTGGACGCTGTGCGCGCTAAGGTGGCGGTGGATATTTATGGCAGCCTGCACAGCGGCGAGGGCACGGATGTTTTGCAGTTAGCGTTAGCCGAAGGCAATGACGATGCCCCTGATGTGCCACTCACGGATACCGATGTGGTGCAGATCCTTTACACATCGGGCACCACCTCTGCGCCTAAGGGTGCCATGCACACCCATCGTTCTTTGCTTTCTGAATATGGTGCTTGCCAATACCACCTTAATATTCGGGCTACTGATCGTTCTCTAGCAGCGCTGCCTTTGTATCATTCTGCGCAAATGCATGTGTTTACTATGCCCCTGCTGTTGAGTGGTGGCTATAGCCGAATGATTCAGGCACCACAACCAGAGATGGTGCTAACCCTTTTTGCTAGCGAACAGCTTAATGCTTTTTTTGCTCCGCCCACCGTGTGGATTTCCTTGTTGCGCCATGCTGATTTTAATCCAGAGGCATTGCAGCATGTGGATAAGCTGTATTACGGAGCCTCTATTATGCCTGTGCAGGTGGTGAAAGAATTGGGTGAACAGTTGCCCAGCGCTGGCTTGTACAACTGTTATGGGCAAAGCGAAATTGCTCCGTTGGCCACAGTGCTCTTGCCAGAAGAGCATGCAGAGCGGCCTTCTTCTGCAGGGCGCCCTATGCAAACAGTGCTCACCCGCATTATCGACCCACAAACGGGTGAGGAATGTAAACCAGGCGAGCAAGGCGAGTTAGTGCATCGCTCACCACAGCTGATGGTGGGTTATTGGGACAAACCAGAAGACACTGCAGAAGCTTTTAAAGGAGGGTGGTTCCATTCCGGTGATTTAGGCTACAAAGATGAAGAAGGCTACGTGTTTATTGTGGATCGCATTAATGATGTGGTGAATACAGGTGGCGTATTGGTGGCTAGCCGCGATGTGGAAGAAGCGCTGTATGAGCATGAATCTGTGGCAGAAGTGGCGGTTATCGGTGTGCCCGATGAAAAATGGATTGAGGCCATTTGTGCAGTGGTGGTGGTTAAAGAAGGCTTTTCCGCTAATGCTGAGGCCTTATTGGAGCATGCGCGCCCAAGGCTAGCGAGGTTTAAACTACCAAAACATATCCATTTTGTGCAGCAGTTGCCGAAAAATACAGCGGGCAAGTTACTGAAGCGAAAATTGCGTGAAGAGTACTCTTAAGTGTGCGCGAGAAGAGTTGGTGCGGTCGTAATGTTCGCTAAAGAACGTATGATACACAGTGTTTGGTGCATAAAGGCAAACCACTCAGTGGTTGTTAAGACGAGCGCCTAGGCGCCAATAATGATGGTTAACTAAAAGGAAAACAGCGATGGCATTCGTGCATACTGGTTTGGCAGCGATTTATTTTCGGCATTGGTGGGTGATTTTATTGCGTGGGTTAGTAGCCATTGGCTTTGGCGTGTTGTTGTGGCTCCAGCCCGGCATTTCCCTTACCGCGCTCATTTTCTTGTTCGGTGCTTTTACCATGGCCGACGGCTTGCTTAACACTTGGACCGCAATAGCAGAACGCAAGGATAGAGAATATTGGTGGTTGCTTCTGTTGGGTGGCTTGCTGGGCGTGGGCGTAGGGCTGATAACGTTCTTTGCCCCCGGCATTACAGCCATGGCGTTATTGTTTTATATTGCCGTGTGGGCCATTACCTTAGGCGTGATAAAAATCGTGACGGCTATTCAGTTGCGTAAAGAAATCAAGGGCGAATGGCTGCTTATTTTAAGCGGCTTGTTGTCCGTGGTGTTTGGTATCGCCTTAATGGCCCAGCCTGGTGTGGGCGCGTTAGCCATCCTGTGGTTGATTGCCGCTTACGCCATTGTGTTTGGCATTTTGTTAGTGTTATTGGCGTTTAAAGCGCGATCGTTTCTCAAGTAATCCGCGGCGCTGTTAGCGCATTTATCTTCTTATACGGCATCGTTCATCGATGCCGTTTTTTTGCAATCTTAATATTTGTCATGGCCTTACCGCAGCAACTGTTTAGGCTTTGAGGATGGCCAAGTTGCCTTTGTGTTCAGGCCGGTAGTGGCAATGGTTGCTGGTTCGCACGGGGCGCTAAAAAAAACAGTAAAACGGAGAAGCAATGACAGTGAGGCGTTCCAATAAAGCTAAGTATTGGGTGTGGGCGGGATTATTGGGTGGCATAGCGCTGGTTGCTGTGTTTGTGCTGTTAAGCCAAAGGCCCGCCCATAACGAGCAACACAGCGCACCATTAACGCTAACCGTCATTGAAGTTCAGCCCATGCCTTTTGTGATCACGGCCCGTGGTTTTGGCATCACGCGCCCTGTGCAAACATGGCAAGCCATAGCGAATGTGGGCGGCCGAGTGGTGGAGCGCCACCCTAGCTTTAGTAGCGGTACCTTATTACCCGCTGGCACTTTGCTGATGGCCTTGGATCCAAGCCGCTATGAACTGGCTATTGCTGAGGTGGAAGCAGAGCTGGCTTCCTTAAAGGCTGAGCAAACGCAACTGGCAGCGGAAGCCAATAACACCGAACAATTACAAGATCTCGAAAAGCAACGCTTGCAGCTATCGCAAACGGAATTGAACCGTATAAGCAACCTGTTTAAAAAAGGGGCTATTTCCCAATCAAGGCTGGATGAACAGCAACGTGCTGTGCTGGCACAGCGCCAGCTAGTGCAATCATTGAATAATCAGCTCGCACTGTTACCGGCAAAAAGAGAGCAACTCAAAGCCCAGATCCAGCGTGCCAGCACACGGCTAGGGCAAAGGCGTGCAGACCTTGCCGATACGCGTTTTGTGGCACCCTATGACGTACGCGTGCGTTCTGTGGCCGTAGAACAGCATCAGTTTGTGCAGGCGGGGCAGCCGTTATTTCTGGTGGATAATATTGAACAAGCGGAAGTGGAAGCGCAGGTACCGTTAGCCATGTTAAGGCGTTTGATGACCGCCGCACTATTACCTAACAGCACCCCTGACACCACCCTAGATATTGCTCAACGCATTGATTTTACAGCCATTGGCGCCCGCGTGAATGTGACGGGCTTTCCCACTGTGAGCTGGCCTGCCACGGTGAGCCGAGTGGCAAGCGGGCTTGAGCCCGGCACGCGCAGTGGGCGTGTGGTGGTGACGGTGGACGAACCCTACAACCTCGCTAATGTCTTTGAACGCCCAGCGTTGCAGCGTGACATGCATGTGCAAGTGGTGTTTGCGGTACCCAGCCCGCAGCCTTTATTAGCTGTCCCATCGTCTGCTGTGCATCAAGGTGAGGTGTATCTTTTAGCCAGCGACAACACCTTGCAGCGCCGTGCAGTAAACGTGGCCTTTGAGCAGAACGGCTTGGCTGTAATTGCTGAAGGGTTAACAGCGGGCGAGGTGCTCATTGTAGATGATCCGGGTTTTGCCGTGACTGGCTTACCAGTGACGCCGCATCGAGATGAAAAGCGTGAGGCGCAGCTGCAACAGCAAGCCGTTAAGGGGGCGCCATGATTCGTTGGTTTGCAGCCCATCCCACGGCGGCTAATCTGCTATTAATTTTACTGTTAGCCGCCGGCGTGTTCGCCGCCCCGAGTTTAAAGCGGGAAACCTTTCCCGATTACCGCCCAGTGGAAGCCAGCATTGAAGTGGTATACCGCGGAGCTAGCGCCGCAGATGTGGAAGATGCAGTATGCCGGCGCTTATATGATGCGGTGAAAGGCATTGATTACCTCGATGAAGTGACCTGCGTGGCGCAAGATAACCTAGCGCGCGCCATGGTGAGCATGCAAGCTCAGGGCGATGCCATGCGCTTTATTAATGACATTAATACGGAAGTGGGGGCACTGAAAGATTTGCCCGCGCGCACTGAAAAGCCCGTGGTGCGCGAGCTGCACCGGAGTGATTTAGTGGCCGCAGTGGCGGTGTATGGCGATCTTGCGCAAAACCGGTTGGAAGATTACGCCATGCAGCTTGAAGAGCGGCTGATGGCACTGCCGGGGGTAGCAAATGTGGCGCCGCAAGGCTTGTCGCAACGCCAGTGGCAAGTGGAAGTGCCGCGGGCCGTGTTGGCTCAGCATGGTTTGTCGGCCAACGATTTAGCCATGCGTTTACAGCAGCAAAGCGTGGATGTGCCGCTCGGTATTTTAGAAACGCCAGAGCGCCATATTCTATTGCGCTTTACTGATCAGCGGCGCAGCTTAGAAGAATTGGCCAATGTTGTGGTGGTATCGGGCAGCGGCGGCAGCGAACTGACCTTGGGCGATATTGCCACCTTGCAAGAAAAAGGCGAGCAGGACGAAGCGCAAATTTATTTTAATCAGCAGCGCGCCATTGTGCTCGAAGTGAGCAAAACGCTGCGTGATGACTCGTTAACCGTATTGGAGCATATGCAAGCGTTACTGGCTGAGGAGCGCCAACGTACTGGCGGTGCGGTGCAGCTGAGCATCACGCAAAACATGACTAGCATTGTGCGCGATCGGCTAGAAATGCTAGTGAGCAACGGCATTTCAGGGCTGGCGCTGCTCATCGTGGTGTTGGCGTTGTTTTTCCGCCTTCGCCTTGCCGTGTGGACCATAGTGGGTTTGCCGGTGGCATTTATGGGTGCTTTTGTGGTCATGGGGCTCAGTGGTTTATCGCTCAACATGATTACCTTGGTGGCGCTGCTGATGGCCATTGGCATTGTGATGGATGATGCAGTGGTGATCGCTGATAACGTGGCGGTGCATGCTTTGCAGGGGGCCACGCCGTTGGCAGCGGTGGTGCAGGGCACGCAGCAAGTGCTGCCCAGTGTTGTCTCTTCTTTTCTCACCACTGTGTGGGTGTTTGCGCCCTTGTCATTTCTGGTGGGTGAACTTGGCGCTGTACTGAAAGTGCTGCCGGTGGTGTTAATCGCTGCCTTGGCGGCCAGTTTAGTGCAAGCACTGTGGGTGTTGCCGCATCATCTAAAAGGCAGCGTTCTAACGTTGCAATCGAGCGCCGATTCGCGTTTTCGAGTGGCCTTTAATCGCTCCTTTAATGCCTTCCAAGAAAGCGTGGGCAAGTTAGCAGACAAAGCCATTGCGTGGCGTTACGGCGTGCTCGGTGCGGTGCTGTTGATTTTGATCGGCACGGTGGGGTTTATGGCGGGCGGGCATGTGAGCTCCGAAGCCATGCCAGCGTTAGACGGCGATACTTTAGAGGCACGTATTTTAATGCCTCAAGGCACGCCTTTAGCACGCACACAGGCTGTGGCAGCGCAAGTTGAAACAGCCATGTGGCGATTGCACGAACAGCTCACGCCCGTGCAACCTAATGAAGCGCCCTTTGTGGAAGCAGTGCAAGTGCGCTTTAACCATAACCTGAGCGCCCAAGAAGCCGGTACCCATGTGGCCACTGTGATGGTGGATCTGTTCAGCGCAGAACACAGAACCATGACCTTAGACGAGCTCACCGCCGCTTGGCGCGCCGAGATCGGAGCAGTGCCGGGTATCACGAGCCTGATCATTCAAGAGCCAGGTTTTGGCCCCGCTGGTATTCCCATAGAAGTGCGTTTGCAGGGCACGGATCTGCATGAGTTAAAACAGGCGGCGCTGGCAGTGAATTCACAGTTATCTGGCTATGCAGCGGTGTACAACATTATTGATGATTTGCGTTTGGGTAAACCGCAGCGTTCGTTCAGCTTAAAAGAGGGCGCACTGGCCTTGGGTTTAACGGCAGACATGCTTGGCTCGCAATTGCGTGCTGCGTTCTTGGGCAACATTGTGGATACGCAGCGCATTGGCCAGCGGGATGTGGAAATACGCGTTCGTTTAGCAGAGCAAGATAGGGCGAGCCTCGATGACCTCGCTGAACAAACCATCATGATGCCAGATGGCCGGCAAGTGCCCTTGGATACAGTGGCCAATAGCGAAGAAAAGCGCGACTGGGGCATGATTACTCGTGTTAATGGCCAACGTACGGTTACTGTGCAAGCCAATGTGGATGCACGCCAAGCCAGTGCGCAGGATATAGTGAGCGATATGCAGGCCCATTGGTTGGCGAGCTTGCAGCAGTTGCATCCCAGTGTTCATGTAAGTTTTGAAGGCCAAGTGGCGCGCTCTGCAGAAACAGCGGGTTCCATTCGCCGCGGTTTGCTCATTGGATTGCTCGGCGTGTTTGTGATTTTGTCTTTTCAGTTTCGCAGCTATGTGGAGCCCTTGATAGTGATGTTGGCGATACCGTTAGCACTAGTGGGTGCGGTGTGGGGGCATGTACTTTTGGGGTGGTATATTTCCATGCCCTCGTTAATCGGTGCTGCTTCCTTGGCAGGCATTGCGGTGAATAACTCCATTCTGTTAATTCAGTTTATTAAAGAGCACCGCAGTGAGGGCATGAACACCATTGCCGCCGCCCAACAGGCCACACGCGACCGCTTCCGCGCGATTTTTATTACCACTACCACCACCATTGCTGGCTTGCTCCCTTTGTTGGCAGAAACCAGTGTGCAAGCAGCAGCGGTAAAGCCCCTGGTGATTTCAGTGGTGTTTGGCTTGCTCACCACCACTGCGTTGGTGTTGATAATGATCCCAGCGCTCTATGTGTTGTTCGATGATTGGGGATGGACAACCAGTGACCAAGAGGCTGAGTAGCAAGGCCTATAAGCTTTGCTACCTAGTAAATTATGGGTAAGCGGATTATCTGGTTGATGCTTCACCTACTGCTGGTGCATGTTTCCTTCGCTAATTCCAGCAAGAACCCCACACGCCTCAACTTCCCGGTCATCGTTGCAACTCGCTCTCAGTGAAACGAGTTG
>Ga0079226_10000356_pt1 | contig 31723 bp, 30 predicted proteins | sample Poulit2014_FD_76345 | JGI IMG/M metagenome (GOLD analysis project Ga0079226, IMG submission 76345) | Agricultural soil microbial communities from Georgia to study Nitrogen management - Poultry litter 2014 | ecosystem: Environmental > Terrestrial > Soil > Agricultural land | place: USA: Georgia...
GCAGGAGTCGGCCATCCTACACGCCAATCGCAAAAGTTATATTTTATAAACACGAACATTGCATAATTTTTATTTCAATAGTTCGGATTTACTTTGGAAATCAACACTTATGAAATTGATTCACCTCTATAAGACATATCTATAATAAAAATGAGATGTGGTAAAATTGTGAAAATAGTTGTATCCATTACAAATTGTGGTAAAATAGATAAAGTAGTAAAATAGACCGGGAAGGTTATTGTTGAGGTGGGAAAGAGATGGGAAGAAGTGACCGAAAAAAATCACGTAAACTATGGTTGAAAATACCAATTATTGTTATTATTCTATTGATTTTAGGTGTTGGTGTTTATGCATTTACCGTATATAATAATGCGAAAAGTACTGTGAATGATAAAATGCAAAGTCAAGTGGATTCGATTGATACCAGTTTAACTAAAAAGAAGCTGAACGAAACCGAGGCGCTAAACGTGCTATTGTTGGGGATCGATTCAGAAGAAGATCAAGCCGGACGTTCTGACGCTATGATGATTATGCGACTTTATCCTGAGACGGATGAAATGAAAATTGTCAGTATTCCTCGGGATACACGAGCCGAAATTGTCGGTAAAGACAAAGAAGATAAAATTAATCATGCTTATGCTTTTGGAAAAGAGGATATGGCCGTTGCGACTGTGGAAAATTTTCTGGATATAGAATTGGACTATTATGTAGCTATTAACATGGATGGCTTGGTTGAATTAGTTGATGAATTAGGCTCCATCACAGTTGATAATGAAGTGGAATGGTCAGATAATGGATATGATTTCCCGACAGGTACTGGTGAAATGGATGGCGATAAAACAATGTCCTATGTTCGCATGCGTAAAGAAGATCCAGAAGGGGATTTCGGACGCACAACGCGGCAGCGTAAAGTGATTGAAGGTATTTTACAAGAAGGTGCTTCAGCTGGTTCTGTACCTAAAATCAAATCACTAACAGAAGTGTTAGGGAATAATATGTCCACCAATATGGATTTTGCCGATATGAAAAAGTTGTTCTCCGGCTATAGAGACACAAGACGAAACGTGGATGAATATATGCTGGACGGCGAAGGAACGAATATCGACGGTGTGTATTATTTACAAGTGCCGGATGAAGAGATTCAAAAAGGTCATGATATTTTAACAGAAGATGAGTCATAAATAAAAAAGCTCTGCCAATTATAAGCAGAGCTTTTTTTATGGTCCAACGTTCATTGGAAGTCGCCGTCCGTCCTGCGTCATTTGCATAAAAGCGCTGAAAGTCATTTAATTCTTTTTCTATTCTCTTTTAAATTTGCTGCCTTTTTTATGTTTCTGTAAATTCTCTAAAAGCATGGCATTTGCACTGCTTTTTTCTTCCGTAGCCGCGACGTTGACGGCTATAATACGGTATCCATACTGAGGGGAATATGCTAAATCAAACCAGATGCCCGGTACACTGTAATCGGGCAATTTATTTCTTTCCAGGGTTATTTCCTCGTTATTTTCTTCTATTAAAATGACTGCCAGATTTTTTTCAAATCGATCTAATACGCCCTTCATGACTATTCGCCTCCTGTACAAGCTATTTCTTCTGCTATAATTTCTTCCAGTCTTCCATCGCCTATCCCACTTACCCGGGATAAATCGTCAATGGAATCAAACGGTCTAAGTTCCATAAGTTCTTCTGCTCTTTTTTCACCGATATGTTTAATCTCTGTCAGCTCAGCGACTGATGCTTTATTAATATCGACACAGCCAGAAGAGTCTTTGTCTCTAGTTTCTTTTTGTTCTTTGTCACCTGCTTCAACGTCTCCAGATTCTTTGTCAGTCGTTAAGGACGCCTCTTTGCCGTCTGTTTCCACTGTAATCGTGCCATGTACATCTGTTCCATATAATTCTATTCCCTTTTCTGCAAATAATGACACTACTTCTTGATCAGGATGATCATATTTATTATCTGTTCCAGCGCTGTAAATCGCTTCTTCAGGGTCTACAGCATCGATAAAATCCGAACTGCTTGATGTATCTGATCCGTGGTGACCTAATTGTAAGTAATCTACTTGAAGAGGGACGTCCCGGTTCATGATTTGTTCTTCTTCTGCTTTTCCGGCGTCGCCTGTAAATAGAAATGATACATCCTTAAAAGCAGCATGGAAGGATAGCGAATCTTCATTTAAATCTCCGGTTAAGGAACTTGGGTGAAGAACTGTAAGTGTTAATGGGCCGACATCAAACACATCTCCGGCAAGTGGTTCTTCATAATTGGCATCACTCTCTTCTACTGCTTGCAACGCTTCTTGGTAGACAGTCGAATTAGCTGAATTTCCTGTCATCCAAACTTCCTCGACGGAGAAATGTTCCATGACGTTCGCTAATTGTCCGATATGATCTGCATGCGGGTGACTGACAATAATGATATCAATGGTTTCTACATCTTCATTTTTTAAAAATGGAACGACTTCATCTCCTTGCCAATCGCCGGTATCATATAAAATTGTATAACTTTCTTCTTGATTTTCATAATCGAAAAGCGTTGCATCCCCTTGTCCGACGTCGATATAGTCTACTTGAAGAGTACCATCTTCCTGAGATTTTTCTTTTATTCCTTCTTTTTCATTAGCTTGTTCCTCTGCTATCGTTGGCATTTCTTTGAGATGTAACTCAGTCGTTTTTTCAAGTAATTGTAAATTTTCGCCTGGGGAAAACGCTAAACTTAGACAACTGGCGATAAGAAAAAGGAAAAAGAGCATCTTGCTGACTGTTTTGTGCATTGTTTGGCCTCCTCTTTTGCATCGTAGCAAATTGCAGAATAAAAGACCAGAAACCGCCAGGAATATTTTAGATGCCATCCTTATTGATACGAATAGTTGCTCGAAGGATGCTTTTTTTGGTATGATAAAGGTTGTTATTACAGGAAGTTATCAAACTATTTATAAAGTTTTTGGATATATTTCACGGAGGTGAAGAAATGGGTTTTTCAAAAGATGAATTAGTACATATTGCGGACCAATCGCGTTTGAATTTAACGGAGGATGCCTCTGATAAGTTTGTAAAAGATGTAAGAGACATTTTAAATTTTACAGCGAAAATTCAGGAAATAAATACAGATGGCGTAAAGCCGACAACAAATGGAAACGCAAACCATAGCAGAATGCGCAAGGATGCTGCAGTTAAATGGGATAAACAGAAAGAAGCTTTAAATCATGCACCAGAGCATGACGGGGAACATTTTGTTGTACCGCCGATTATGGACTGAGGAGGTTAAAGGATGTCTTTATATAATTATACAATCAAACAAGTTGAAACGATGTTAAAAAATAAAGAAATATCTGCTGAAGAATTAGCGAATCAATCGTTAGGACAAATTAAAGCAGTAGATGAGGACGTGCAAGCTTTTTTAACGGTTACGGAAGAAGATGCGCTGCAAAAAGCACAAGCTATAGATGAAGAAGCGGCTTACGATGCGCCTCTTGCAGGGATTCCTGCAGCGATTAAGGATAATATTGTAACAAACGGAGTTCCAACAACTGCAGCAAGCCGGATGCTGGAAAATTTCACAGACCCGCTTTACAATGCTGCAGTCGTAGAAAAACTGCAGGCAGCGCGCGCCGTATCCATGGGAAAAGTAAATTTAGATGAGTTTGCAATGGGGTCGTCTACAGAAACCTCTGCTTTTAAAAAGACGACAAACCCTTGGAATAAAGACTATGTTCCTGGTGGTTCCAGTGGAGGGTCAGCAGCAAGTGTCGCTAGTGGAGAAGTAATGTTTTCTTTAGGGACGGATACAGGTGGATCGATTCGCCAGCCAGCTTCTTTCACTGGTTTAGTAGGTATGAAACCTACATATGGATTAGTTTCCCGCTATGGTGTGATTGCTTTTGCTTCCTCTTTGGATCAAGTTGGTCCATTAACAAGAACAGTCGAAGATAATGCCCGCGTGCTGGAAGTGATTGCAGGAGTCGACGAAAGAGATGCGACAAGTCGGGATGCTGCAGTTCCAAGTTACAGAGAGGCATTGCAGGAAAATGTAAAAGGGTTGAAAATTGCGGTTCCGAAACAGTTTTTAGGAGAAGGTGTTTCCTCGGATGTTCGTGAATCTGTTGAGAATGCACTGAAAATGTTCGAATTATTAGGTGCTTCTTGGGAAGAAGTGAATTTACCGCATCTTGCCTATGCAGACGCAACGTATTCTGTGATTAGCAGTGGAGAAGCAGCATCCAGTCTTGCCCGTTATGATGGGGTGCGCTACGGACATCGCTCCGAGCAGGCGACAGACATGATCGATATGTACAAACAATCCCGCACGGAAGGGTTTGGCGAAGAAGTCAAGCGCCGTTTGCTGTTTGGTACAACCGTGTTAACCGGCGAGCGCAACGAGACTTATTTCCGCCAGGCTCAAAAAGTACGGACGTTGATCGGAAATGATTTTGAAGCTGCCTTTAACCAGTATGATATTATAGTAGGTCCGACAACGCCAACTGCCGCCTTCAAGTTTAATGAAAAAGTGGACCCTCTGACGATGTATATGAATGATATGTTGACGGTTCCTGCAAATTTAGCCGGCCTGCCAGCTTTATCTATTCCAAGCGGGTATACAGAACTTGGTTTGCCGCTTGGCTTACAATTAATCGGAAAGCATTTTGATGAAGAATTATTATATCGTGTCGCTTACACATTTGAACAAGCAACGAATCATCATAAGAAACGTCCGAGCAATGGAGGGACACAAGAATGAATTTCGAAACAGTAATTGGTTTAGAAGTACATGTGGAATTGAAGACGAAATCAAAAATATTTTCATCAAGTCCGAACGCGTTCGGCGACCATCCAAACGAGAATATTAACCCGAAAGACTTAGGCTTCCCTGGCACCTTGCCTGTTCTGAACGAAGAAGCGGTGAATTACGGCATGAAAGCTGCTCTTGCGTTGAATTGTGATATTGCATCCGAAACTGTATTTGACCGCAAGCACTATTTCTATCCGGACAACTCCGCTGCCTATCAAATTTCTCAAGATGAACAGCCAATTGGCGAAAATGGTTGGATAGATATCGAAGTGAATGGTGAGAAAAAGAAAATTGGCATTGAACGTATTCATTTAGAAGAAGACGCAGGGAAGTTGACGCATGGTGCGGACAGTTCACTCGTTGATTATAACCGTCAGGGCACTCCATTGATTGAAATAGTCTCTGAAGCAGACATCCGCTCTCCGGAAGAAGCATATGCATATTTAGAAAAACTTAAAAGCATTATTCAATACACAGGTGTTTCTGACGTACGAATGGAAGAGGGTTCCCTTCGCTGTGATGCTAATATCTCTTTGCGTCCTGAAGGTCAGGAAGAGTTTGGTACAAAAACAGAGCTGAAAAACTTAAATTCGTTTGCCTTCGTGAAAAGCGGGTTGGAACATGAAGTAGAACGTCAGACGGAAATCTTATCGGATGGCGGCACGATTGAACAAGAGACGCGTCGCTACGATGAGAAGTCGAAAAAGACGGTTCTCATGCGTGTCAAAGGCAGTGCGGACGATTATCGTTTCTTCACGGATCCTGATATTGTACCACTTTATATTGATGAAGCTTGGAAAGAAAAGATTCGCGCGGAAATTCCTGAATTGCCAGATGCTCGGATGAGCCGTTATATAGAAGAATTGGATTTATCGGCTTATGATGCAGGAGTAATTACGTCTACTAAGGAAATGGCGGATTTCTTTGAAAAGACAGTGAATTTAAATGCTGATGCGAAACAAGCAGCAAACTGGCTTATGGGTGATTTATCCGCTCATTTAAATAAACAAGGGTTAGAATTGCATGATTTAGCCATCACACCAGAAGGGTTAGCCAAAATGATTAACCTTGTCAAAGATGGCACTATTTCGTCTAAAATTGCGAAGAAAGTATTTGCAGAGCTATTAGAAAATGGCGGAGACCCTGAAAAAATTGTAAAAGAAAAAGGACTTGTCCAAATTTCTGATGAAGGACAATTAAAAGAAGTTATTACACAAGTACTGGATGAAAACGAACAATCCATTGCCGACTATAAAGATGGTAAAGGGCGTGCGCTCGGCTTTTTAGTTGGCCAAGTGATGAAAGCGACAAAAGGACAGGCCAACCCGCAAATGGCGAATAAAATTTTAGAAGAAGAAATAAATAAGCGCTAATCATCGAAAAACTGAGACAGAAAACCAAGAACATTGAAAATTGGATGTAAATGCGTATGAACAGCCTCTGTATCGTGGTACTCATAGTGACGATTGTTCTTTGCTTATGGCAATCAAGACTGTTTGTTGTTTGTTTTGATTGCAACAAATACAACTTGTTTTAGCTAAGAAATTATTTTATTCTGTAAAAAAGGCGTTTGATTTGATTAAATGAACTGTTATCTAGGTAAGGCATAAGCTTCATGACGGCTTAAAATACTTGATCGAGGCTTATAGAGGAGGACTTTTTTGTGAAAAAAGCACGAATTATCTATAATCCTACTGCAGGGCGAGAAGCTTTTAAAAAAGAAATGGCGAGTGTATTAATGCGTTTTGAGCAAGCAGGTTATGAAACCTCTACACACGCCACAACTGGGGCAAATGACGCTACAAAAGCTGCAGAAATTGCAGTGGAGCGTCAATTTGATCTGATAATCATTGCGGGCGGTGACGGCACTATTAACGAGGTCATTCGCGGTATCGCAGAAAAAGAATATCGTCCGCAAATTGGGATCATCCCTGCTGGAACGACGAATGACTTTGCGCGAGCGTTAGAGTTACCGAGAGAAATCCATAAAGCGGTGGACATCATTTTAGAAGAAAATAATGTTAAAGCGTTGGATATTGGAAAAGTGAATGGTCATATTTTTGTCAATATTGCAGGCGGTGGAGATTTAACCGAGTTAACTTATGATGTCCCAAGTAAATTAAAAGCCGCAATTGGTCAAATGGCATATTATATTAAGGGGATTGAAAAATTACCCTCGCTGCGTCCTGTTACTACGGTTATTGAATATGATGATGAAGTGATTGAAGAAGATATTATGTTGTTTTTAATTGCCAATACTAACTCTGTTGGCGGATTTGAAAAGTTAGCTCCTGATGCTGCCATAGATGACGGTTATTTTGATCTCATCATTTTGAAAAAAACAAATTTAGCAGAATTTCTTCGGATTGCTTCTTTGGGTATGCGTGGCAATCATATCGGAGATAAAAATATCATTTATAAACAAGCGAAACGAATTAAAATAACCCCGAAAGAAAAAATGCTGCTGAATATCGACGGAGAATATGGTGGCATGTTGCCAGGGGAGTTCATCAATTTACATCAACATATCGATTTCCATATAAGCGATGCTTTTCTAAAAAAAGAAGCGGCTTTAAAAGAGCGAAATGCAGCCATTGAAGAATAAAAGGCGAGCATTGCGCTCTTTTATTTATGGAATAAAATAAAGCTGTTTGATAATCTTGATTACCGGGTTTGCTGGGACAGGAAGTTTCCTGTAATAAAAAAAGTTGAGGCTTCACCCAGTTTGTCTGTGCTGAGGTGTTACTATGACAAACGATGGACAGAAATGAAACTCAATGTCGTAGTAGGAGTGTTTACTCGGACAAACAGAATTGCAAATTGACCTATTTGTCCTGGTAGAAGGACTTACTACGACAAACGACAGGCAGAAACGTGATTCAATGTCGTAGTAGGAGTGTTTACTCGGACAAACAGAATTGCAAATTGATTTATGTGTCCTTGTAGAAGGGCTTACTACGACAAACGATGGGCAGAAATGTGATTCAATGTCGTAGTAGGAGTGTTTACTCGGACAAACAGAATTGCAAATTGACTTATTTGTCCTGGTAGAAGGGCTTACTACGACAAACGACCGGCAGAAACGTGATTCAATGTCGTAGTAAGAGTGTTTACTCGGACAAACAGAATTGCAAATTGACCTATTTGTCCTTGTAGAAGGGCTTACTACGACAAACGACAGGCAGAAACGTGATTCAATGTCGTAGTAGGAGTGTTTACTCGGACAAACAGAATTGCAACTTGACTTATTTGTCCTTGTAGAAGGGCTTACTACGACAAACGATGGGCAGAAACGTGATTCAATGTCGCATTAGGAGTGTTTATTCGGACAAACGAAGCAGAAAGTTCACAGATTTGTCTTGGTAAGGGGATTTATTCTAATAATCCGCTGCCTGGTATTGGATGATTTATTTAGAAATGAGATGACAGAATGCGGAAGTATAAATTATTACCGGTTTGGTACCTATTCACCATAATATAAGCATTTTAAAAGCCTTATTTTGAATTCTAATAATGCCTTTTATTAAATCAGATAAGTATATCATTTTATATGATAATGGAATCGCTTACAATCATTTTATTTATATAGAAAGATAGCGTATCATAAAAATAAAGATGTCTTATAATCAGGAAGGGGAACGGCATGGTGAAGTTCAATTCAGTGTTCGATGTAATTGGCCCGGTAATGGTTGGTCCTTCTAGTTCCCATACAGCTGGGGCGGTACGGATAGCAAAAATCGCACGTGATTTATTCCATCAGCCGATGACTTGGGCGACCATTTATTTGTATGGTTCTTTTGCAAAGACATATAAAGGGCATGGAACAGACTTAGCGTTGATTGGCGGTTTATTGGGTTTTGACACGAATGATACAAGAATGCGACAAGCAGACGAGCTGGCAGAGGAAAAAGGATTAAAAGATTCGTTTTTAGAGGATTCTGCTGCGACAGACCATCCCAATACAGTTCGAATGCAAGTAGGAAACGAAAAAGAAAGCATGGAACTAGTCGGTATTTCGATTGGCGGGGGAAAAGTGGAAATCAAAGAGTTGAACGGCTTTATGCTGCAACTTTCCGGAAACCACCCTGCAATCCTTGTAACCCACAACGATCGGGCAGGTGCTATTGCATCGGTGGCACAAATTTTAGCAAAATATAAAGTGAATATTGCACATATGGAAGTGAATCGAAAAGACTTGGGTAAAGAGGCGCTTATGATTATCGAGACAGATCAGAATATGGACGAAATCATGATGCGGGAGTTAAAAGACACGCCTTATATTAACCAAGTATCGAAAATTGTTACCTGATGAGGAGGGGTTTTGTGAATTTTCGGACAGTAGAAGAATTACTTCAAATAACAAAAGACGAAGAAATTTCTATATCGGAAGTAATGATTCGTCGGGAAATGGATGTTAAAGACCGAACCTATGAAGAAGTGTACGAAGAGATGGAAAACAATTTAACCGTCATGGAAGAAGCAATTGAACGGGGCATTAATGGAGTGGAGTCCGTAACAGGTTTAACCGGAGGCGATGCAGTGAAAGTGCAGGAGTACATGAAAAATCAGACTCCTCTTGCAGGTCATACGGTACTGGACGCTGCCAGTAAAGCCATGGCGACAAACGAAGTAAATGCGGCAATGGGCGTGATTTGTGCGACTCCGACTGCAGGAAGTGCGGGGTGTGTGCCAGGTGTTCTATTTGCAGTAAAAGAACAATTACAGCCGACACGGGAAGAAATGGTACGCTTTTTATTTACCTCAGGCGCGTTCGGTTTTGTAGTTGCGAACAATGCGATGATATCTGGAGCTGCTGGGGGATGTCAGGCAGAAGTAGGGTCGGCGGGAGCAATGGCCTCTGCCGCAGTAGTCGAAATGGCAGGAGGTACGCCGGAACAATCGGCGGAAGCTTTTGCAATGACACTGAAAAATATGCTGGGACTGGTCTGTGACCCTGTGGCAGGGCTCGTTGAGGTGCCATGTGTAAAGCGGAACGCAGGAGGATCCTCTTTAGCAGTAGTTTCAGCGGATTTAGCTTTAGCAGGTGTGACCAGCAGAATCCCATGTGATGAAGTAATCGGGGCGATGTATAAAATTGGCCAAACGATGCCAGTTGAGCTGAGGGAAACTGGTGAAGGCGGATTAGCTGATACACCTACAGGCAGGTTTATGCGTGATAAGATTTTTGGTACAGCGTAACAAATTAGAAAGAACAGAGGAAGCATGCATACAAAAGAAGCTTAACGTACCAATTCCTTAAAATATAAGCTGTATACGAGCGATATATAAGCAAAGCAAAGCTAGCAATGACCTCTTTTATTTGAAAAGATCTTAGTATTGAAATGAATTGCGTAAAGAATATGGAAAAGGCACATGAAAATTTACAAAAGTAAGTGGAGCAGGCCGGCAAGTATTTAAAAAAATACATCTCCAGATTGGGATGATTTACAGGTAACCTATTTCATCTGGAACAAAAAGAATGGCGGTAAAGACAGTAAGGGAAATTCCTTTACTGTTTTTGAGCGGGATTAAAGTTATTCATTCGTTGTTGCATTACAAAGCTCTATTTCTGTGCTAAGCTATGGAATAGTTGAAATGTTGAAAGAGAAACGAATAAAGGAAGATGAATATGGCAAAGACCAAAGCTCCGGTACAAAAAAATCAAAGCATCGAGTTAACTTTTACAGATATCACCCATGAAGGAAATGGTGTTGGAAAAGTACAAGGCTATCCCATTTTTGTTCCACTTGTATTGCCTGGTGAAACTGCTTCTATCAAGGTCGTAAAAGTAAATAAAAAATTTGGGTTTGGGAAGTTATTGGAAATAAAGGAAGCAAGCCCAGAAAGGGAAACACCGCCCTGTGCTGTTTTTCATAAATGCGGCGGCTGTCAACTGCAGCATATGAGCTATGCGATGGAGCTGCAAATGAAAAAGAATCAAGTGAAAAATGTTATGAAAAAAATTGCTCACATGGAAGATGTTCCCGTTCACCCAGTAATCGGGATGGAGGAACCGTGGAGATACCGGAATAAAATTCAAATACCAGTCGGTGAAAAAAACGGAGAATTGATAACCGGCTTTTATCGGCAGCGCAGTCATGAAATCATTGATGATATGAAGACTTGTATCATTCAAGATCATACAGGGGATGATTTACAGGAAGCAGTACGCGGCATAGCGAATGATTTAGGCATACGTGCGTACGATGAAACGAATCATCAAGGAGATTTACGTCATATCATTGTACGTTCTGCTTACGAAACGGGAAAAGCGATGATTGTGCTTGTGACCAGAACAGAACTAACCCCGCAACTGGAAACTTTAACGGAAAAAATAACTCAAACATATCCGCAGGTGAGCTCCGTTATTCAAAATATAAATTCTGCCCGGACAAATGTCATTTTAGGGAAAGAGTCACGGACACTGTTCGGGGATGATTATCTAGTCGATCATATGGGTGAATTGGAGTTTTTCATCTCTGCAAACTCCTTTTATCAAGTGAATCCTCCACAAACCAAACAGTTATATGAAAAAGCTCTGGAGTTTGCCGCTGTTGATGCGGGTGATACTGTTGTAGATGCTTATTGCGGTATTGGCACTATATCCCTGTTTTTAGCTCAAAAAGCCAAGCAGGTATACGGGGTGGAAATTGTTCCAGAAGCGATTCAAGAAGCAAAAATGAACGCGAAACAAAATAATTTGGATAATGTGGAATTTGTGGTCGGCAAAGCAGAAACCGTGATGCCGCAATGGACAGCTGATGGTTTGCGTCCGGATGTAGTCGTAGTGGACCCTCCGCGCAAAGGCTGCGATGAAACATTATTGCAAGCGATGATGAACATGGAGCCAGAACGGATTGTTTACGTATCCTGCAATCCCTCGACGCTCGCCAGAGATTTACGCATCTTAGCCGACGGAGGATACAAAACCCGTGAAATCCAACCAGTAGATATGTTTCCGCAAACGATGCATATCGAGAGTGTGACGCTTTTAGAAAAAAGGAAAGTAACAACGTGAATGAGGGAAGACGTCGCTGATGTTCTTATTTATCGAATGTGCTTTTGAAAAGGTGTAAGAGTTTTAGAATAGACATTCATCAGGCTTTCGTTTTCACAAATATTTTAAGTAAGCTAAAAAATCTCTCTAACGGGAACGGCCCTGTTAGAGAGATTTTACTGTGTTATTTATTCGTTTTTATCATCTGAATCTTTGGATTCCCTTAAGAGTTTTTCTAAAGCATTTAAAATGTCTTTATTTGTGACGTCGTCTGTTTGTGGAGAAGGGGAATCTTCTTTTTCTGTTTCAGTTTCCTCCTCAGGTTCTTGCTGTTTTGTTTCTCCCTTTTCTTCTTCTGGTGCTTCCTGTTTAGAAGATGCTGTATCCGATTCAGCAAGCTGTTCTTTTTCTTTATTTTCCACTTGAGAAAATACATCCATTTTATTTGTCTGTTTCTCCAATTTATTTTGTTCGATTTCAGCATTTGAAATCACGGTTCCATCTGCTGTAACAAATTGTCGATTCATGATTCTGGTTTCTTTATCTAAGAAGCTGTATAACACAGGCACAATAAATAAAGTTAAGAACGTACTACTGATGAGACCGCCAATCACACTAATTCCCATTGGCTGCTGTATTTCCGTTCCTTCTCCAATGCCTAAAGCTAATGGAACAACTCCTAAAATGGTCGTTAGGGCAGTCATTAAAATCGGTCTCGTTCTTTGTTTAACCCCTTCGACAATGGCGTCTCGCGATGGCATGCCTCTTGCTTTTAATTGATTGATATAATCAATCAGCACAATACCGTTATTCACGACAATTCCGGCTAAGACGATAACTCCAATAAAGACAGTAACACTTAATGGTGTTTGCGTCAGAGTTAACGCGAGCATAATACCGATGGCGATTAAAGGGACGCTGAACATAACGACAAACGGGTATTTAAAGGATTCGAACTGACCTGCCATGACCAGGTAGATAAACAGTAATGCAAGGATAAACGCGAATCCCAAACTTTCTACAGCATCATCCAGCAGATCCTGTTCCCCTGTAAAGGCATAACTGGTCGTGTCTTCCAAGTCGGCATCATCGATAATATCTTCAATCGTAGTAGAGATTTCATTTAAATTGGTGTCGTTTGTATAAGTGACGGTGAATTCTGTACTTGGCTCCTGGTCCAGTCGATTGAGCGTTGTTGGCCCATCGCCTTCATCTAAATCCGCTAAATCCTTTAAGGCGATATAATCCCCGTCACTATTTGGAATCAGCAAATCATCGAGATTATCTTTTTTATCAAAGTGTTCATCATCGTATTTTACCACGACTTCAAAAGTATCATCGTCCTCCGATTGAATCGTTGTTGCTGTTTCGCCTCTGGTCACATGGTCGACTGTTTGGGCGACTTCTCCTGGAGTCAGACCATGATCCCGAACCTTATCATCGTCCAGATCAATTTGCATTTCGGGTGCCCGTTCTTCTTCAGAGGTGGTTACTTCCCGCACCGTATTTTCATCTTCTAAATCATCTTGAATGTCATCACTTGCATCATCCAGACGATCTTGTTTTTTATCACTCAAAGTAAAGACAGCTGTATTAGCTTCACCACCGCCAACGGCTGCTTCTGTAGAGAGTGAAATATCAGCATCAGGGTCTACTCCTTCGACTTCATCTTCTATATCTTCTACAAAATCAAGGGTTGTCTGATCCCGGTCTTCGGCATCTTTCATGGATACAAACATGCTGGCTTCATCAGAACCTGATGGGCCGTCCATAGCAGAAGTTTCTTCATCATTTCCAGCAAGTGCCATATAATCTTTGACATCTGACTCACTCTCGAGGATGTCTTCAATATCTTCAACGGTATCTGTTGTTTTCTCCAGTTTTGTACCGTTTTCCATTTCAATATCAATGGAGAAGAAACCTTGGTCGGTTGCCGGAAGGAAATTAACACCGGTTTTCGCTAAACCAAGTCCGCCCACAGCTAACAGTACGGTCACGATAATAATCGTTATGAAGCGGTGGCTCAGCACCCAATTGACTGAACGCTCTATCAGATTCATGGACCTCGAGTTTTGCCGTTCTGATTCTTTACTTTCATCTGGAGCCGTAAGCACACGACTGGCAATCATTGGTACTACCGTTAATGCAACAAATAATGAAGCAATCAAGCTGAATGCGATTGTCAAAGCAAATTCGGTGAAAATATTTCCGACAATGCCACTGATAAATACAATAGGCAGGAACACGACAATCGTTGTTAAAGTAGAAGCTGTGATGGCGCCGCCAACTTCTTTCGTTCCTTCTGAAGCAGCGATTCTCGGTGTTTTCCCCATGGACAAATGCCGGTAAATATTTTCGATAACAACAATGGCGTTATCTACAAGCATTCCAATCCCTAAAGCTAAACCGCCCAGTGTCATAATATTTAAGCTCACATCTGTGAAATAAAGAAATGCGAACGTAACGATGACTGAAAAAGGTATGGCAATGCCAATAATCAAAGGTGTTTTCAAATTTCTCAGGAAGAAAAAGAGTACAATCATTGCGAAGACAGCACCTAGAATTAATGCAGTTGTGACACTGTCTATCGATTGATTGATAAACTCTCCTTCATCAAATAAAGAAGTAACGGATAAATCTTCATACTCTTCTTTATCCAACAGGTCATCCAGCTTATCGTTAAACCGGTCGGAAACGTCTGCTGAGTTCGCATCTGATTCCTTCATTGCCGTAAGTTGCAATGCCGGACTTTGGTTGGCTCTCGTAATAGCCGTTTGTTTTTCCGTACCTAACTTGACATCCGCTACATCGGATAATGTAAGATCATCATCAATTTCAAGGTCTTTTAAACCGTCTTCTCCGTCAATTGTACTTAATACTCTTGTGGATAAAGACTTATCATCTGTTTCGACGGTCCCTCCAGGTACAGCATTTTCATTTGTCTGAATCAGCTGGACAATATCATCCTGGGTTAAATGATTCTTTTTTAATTTATCCTGGTCCAGATTAATTAAAAATTCTTCCGTTAATCCCCCGGATTGATCAACGTTGGCCACTCCCTTCATTCGTTCCAACTCGGTTTGGAAATCTTCCACATCATCTTGGAAGTCCACCACATCATCGCTCTCGTCGGAGGTGACAGCTAATTGATTCATCCCCATCATGGACGGATCGAACTTCATAAATTGCGGGTCATTCGCGTCATCGGTAATCTCCGCCTGATTCATGGATGTAATAATGTCCTGCTCCACATCATCGATAGAGGAAGACCAGTCAAATTCCAGTAATACTAACGTCATTCCTTCTTCTGAAGTAGAGGTCATTCGGTCTAATTCAGGCAATGTTGATAATTCTTCTTCTAAAGGTTTGGTGACTTTATCTTCGACTTCTTCGGGGCTCGCTCCTTCATAGCTTGATACTACAGCTGCAACAGGGGGGTCTATTTCCGGAAAAAGCTGCAACGGCAATTTGGTCAACGATACTGCGCCCAGTAAAATAAATAATATCATGCCAACAATAGTTAACTTCGGGCGCTTAATCGACAAATTCGTTAATTTCATATTGTCGTCTCCCTCTTTCTTTCTACAGTTTTTTTAATTTTGATGGAAATATCACGGAATGTTTTTAAATCCTCTTCGGAAAGTTGCATTAAATAAGCGGAGGAAATATCATTTCTGGTTTTCTCCATTTGCTGCATTATTTTCCTGCCTTCATTACCTAAAGTTACAAATGTTTGTCTTCTTTGTTCCGGGTCCAGCTCCCGTTCGATATAATCTTCTTTTTCCATTTTCGAGAGCAGTTGACTGACCGAACTGGAAGATAAATGAAGTAATGCTGCCAAATCTTTGACATACAAAGATTCATACCGGTCCAGCATAACTAAAACGATGCGATATTTCTCCGGGATATCCTGATAGACACCGCCAAATTCTTCATTGATTGCTAATGAAAAATCGAAAATCGCATCGCCAATTTCATCGAGTAATGCTTTTTTGTCCAACGATAACGTCACCTCATATCTATGTAAATGTAATTGTTTATTTTATTAAACTGTTTATAGAGTAAAACATTTTTTATGACCATTTGTCAATAAAAAGTTCTTAGAATTATCCTCCAAATTCATCGAAGCTGAAATAAGAATGGAGCCTTTTAGTGCGAAGTGAATTCAACTAATTTTTTATTCTTATTGATGAAGAAAAGCACTCTAATTATATTGATTAAAGTTAGAGTTGAAACGAAGCAGTTACTGTATGCTACGTCGTTTTACCTAATGATAAATAGGCTGCGCTTGTGTTATAATTTCAAAGAATCGCTGAATTTCTTACAGCTTGGGCGGAGGATGTCATGAGACTGGAAATCATTTAGCTGATGTATATTTTTTAATAGTTTACTCTAATAGTGATAGATGTTTTCTTCACCATTTAAAATAGAAAATTTTACGAGTTTATCCTAATCATTCTGAATGCATCACAATGGTGTTGTGCATCTCGTGATGATTAAATTCGTTAAAAATAGCGAAACCAGGGAAAAAGGGGGGGATTGTCATTCGACTAATAAAACGAATATTCGCGGTGTTGTTGATTTTAGTGTTACTTCTTTGGACCAAACCGCTGTGGTGGCCTTCTGTTCAGGGAGAAATTCCTGCTCCTGTTCAAGATGCTATGGATGATGCAGAAGAATTTTTTAATGGAATTATCCCCCAAGAGTTTAAGATAACGAATGTCAAAGAAAAGTGGCAAGCATTTTATACTTCTTTAAAGGACGACATTGAAGAACCGGAGCAGAATACAGCTGATGATATTGAACTGGAGACGCCTGAAAATCAATCTGTGTCTGTTGGGAATGTTGAACTGGGAGATGAAAAAGCGGAAGTGGAAGAAATGTATGGCGACCCTGAAGCGGAAAGCGAAAATGAATATGGGATAGATTGGTCTTCTTATCATGAAAATTATCAAAATTTTATGATGGTTGCTTATGATGAGGAAGATGTCGTCCGCGGTTTATTTACGAATCAGGACTTATTTTCATCGGAGTTCGACATCAGTTTAGGAAACCCGAAAGAAAAAGTCACCGAGACATTGGGAAAACCTGAAGAGGTGATTCAAAACGGCTGGTTTAATTATCGCGTTAACAGTGACGGCGAGTATGATGTTTATGAGAAAGATGGAGATTTCATTACTTTTTTCTATGATCTTCATGCTGCGGAGGAGGCTGAAGTTGCTGCTGTCCAAATCATAGACGATAAGCTGGAATCAACCAAAGACGGGTTTTATGCGGATGGCAGTGAGGCGTTGCAAGAAGGATTCGAAACACAATTATTTGAATTAACTAATGCAGCTCGTGTCAAACATGATCTTCCTGTTCTGGAATGGAATGAAGACGTAAGTGAAACAGCTGGAAAACATAGTGCAGATATGGCGGAAAACAATTATTTCAGCCACACGAATTTAGAAGGGAAATCTGCAGCTGACCGAATGAAAAAGGACAACATCTCCTTTATTAGTGCAGGAGAGAATTTAGCCTATGGTCAATTCAGCAGTATTTTTGCTCATCAAGGTTTAATGAATTCAGAAGGGCATCGTGAAAATATCTTGCATAATGGATATACAGAACTCGGAACAGGAGTGGATTTTGACGAGAGCAATCAGCCGTTTTACACAAAAAATTATTTGAGCCGTTGAGTGAAGTGCATTAATATAACAGCACTGGGGGATCAAGGTTTCTTTCTGGAAGAGGTCGAAATAGATGGAAGTAGGAGTTGAAAAGCAGTTTTGAAGCAGGTTTCTAACGTAATCTGATTCGGAAAGCTTTTTGGTAGGCAGAGAAGTGATACAAATAAGACATCTCTATAAGCTGATTCAATTGCTATCGTTCAGCGGTAAAGGTTACGATAAGAGTAGAATGATTTGAAATTTTTTGAAGGAGGAATGAAGGATGAGTCATCCAGATTTATTAGTTACGTTAACAGCGAACGAGAATGATGAAAATAATGTCACGGTCGCATTTACCATGGGCGGCAAAGCACTCGAAAAAGGTCACAGTGTTGAGATTATGCTGCTATCCAATGCCGTGCATTTAGCAGAAAAAAATTATGCGGATAAGATTGATATAGGAGAGCCGTTTAAACCGGTAAAAGATTTATTGGCTGCTTTCCTTGAAAACGGCGGGAAATTAAAAGTGTGTTCCGCATGCATGAAGCATAACAATATTAGTGAAGATGACCTGATTGAATCCAGTGAAATTATCACAGCAGATGATGTCATTGACGGCATTATGGGTGCTGAAAAATCTCTTCAATTAAATTAAATCCAGAATCTGTTCAAGCGTTGCCAGCTATTTGCGGTGACGCTTTTTTGTGCAGCGATGCATGGAATCAACAAAAAGAGATGTAAAGAAAATAGAACCAGTCACCTGCCATTGATTTTGGAAGAATTCAGCTAAAATAGCAGAAATATTGCCGTCGCTGGGTCTTCCTCGGCAGAATTCATATAAAGCTTCAGTAAAGCTACCGTGGATCAGCTTTTCCCGGAAGCAAACTCATGAAATCAGAGCTATTTTGCCGTGGAACAGATCGCTCCGGCAAAATGCAGCTGGAATTCCAGAAATACTGCCGTGGCAGGTCCGCCCCCCGGTAAAGCTCATCTGAAAATACAGTATAGCTGCCGCGAAAAGCCTCTCCTCCTCGGGTTCTAAAGTGAAGGGAGAGGGCCGGCTGTTATAAAAATTTTAAGTAAAATAATAGGGATTGTCTACTTTAAAAAAATATTGCTATTGAATTAGAAGGAAGCAGTACGGCTTGCATTTCCTTGCTGTGTGGTATTTTTAAGTTTTGTCCCTTGTAAGGTGTCTTTGACAGGGCAGAAAGCTTCTACATGTGTCAGCAATGCATCAATATTTTCTTGAGGGGAAGGAGAATCAACGTTGATTTGATAACGGATTTCTTCGTAACCTGGACGGACATCCGGGTCTTTTCCTAAAAAACCATCCGGGTTAAGGTCACCTTCTACTGCGATATTGACATCTTCGACCTTCACGTCAAATTGCTCTGCAAAAGAAACGACGAGCACATTAATGCAGCCGCCTAGTGCTGCTAAAATATATTCTACAGGGTTGGGTCCTTTATCGGTTCCTCCCAAATTAGCTGGTTCATCAACTAAGACTTCTTTTCCACGAATCGTTGCGGAAGATAATACACCTTCTTTCGCCCAGGATACTTTCGATTGAAATGTTTCTGTTGCCATGAACTATTCCTCCCTAATTAGTTGGTTTTAAACACACGCATCAAATCCAGTTGAACTTATTACAGGAAAGGGAAAATAAAAATCCCCTTTTCTTTAAAAGAAGAGGGGATGTCTTATATCTGTTTCCTCTTCTCATCTTTCAGACTAAAAAAGTCTGCTGGAATTAGCACAGTACAATCAAGTCTGTTGCCGAGGCATCGCCGGGCCAGTCCCTTCGCCTCTCTGGATAAGAAGTTTCGTATATTTAATTGTTTTCTACTCTACTGGTTTGTATATAAAAAGTCAACCGCTTTTTTATGAAAAAACAGATTTTTCCGAAAAATCGAAGAGCTGTGTTTTATGTATATCTACTTTTTTACAGGCTAGTTAACTTGAAAAAATGCATTTAAACATGATATAACTATACAAGAACAAGGGAGATGGGGCTCAGATAAACGTCGCCTTCTCCTGCTAACGAGAGGTTGAAAGCTTACTATGACAGAAAATTTTTGGCATCAATTACCGCGCCCTTTTTTTGTGCTTGCTCCAATGGAAGATGTGACGAATGTTATGTTTCGGCATGTAGTCAGTGAAGCAGCGCGGCCTGATGTATTTTTTACTGAATTTACGAATACAGAAAGTTATTGTCATCCCGACGGCAAGCAAAGCGTACGCGGTCGTTTAACTTTTACGGAAGATGAAAAGCCGATGGTCGCTCATATTTGGGGAGATAAGCCAGCTTATTTCAGGGAAATGAGTATCGGAATGGCTGAACTGGGATTTCAAGGTATTGATATCAATATGGGATGTCCCGCGCATAATGTAGCGCCTAAAGGAAAAGGTTGCGGATTAATCCGTCGTCCCGAGGTGGCTGCTTCGATTATTCAAGAAGCAAAAGCAGGCGGCTTGCCGGTAAGTGTTAAGACTAGATTAGGGTATAGTGACGTAGAAGAATGGCGAGAGTGGCTCGGCCATCTTCTGGCACAAGATATTGTTAATTTATCGATTCATTTACGCACCAAAAAAGAAATGAGCGATTTTGAAGCGCACTGGGAGTTGATCCCGGAAATTAAGCGGCTACGTGATGACATAGCTCCGGATACACTGCTAACAATTAATGGAGACATCCCTAATCGGCAAGTGGGAATGGAACTGGTTGAAAAATATGGCATCGATGGCGTCATGATTGGCAGAGGCATATTTAAGAATCCTTTTGCATTTGAAGCGGAACCCAAAGTGCATACCAGTGAGGAGTTACTTCATCTTTTAAAACGGCATTTAGACTTGTTTGACCAGCATTCAACGGAGGAGGAACCGCGCTTATTTAAACCGTTGCGCCGCTTTTTTAAAATTTATGTACGTGATATGCGCGGCGCAAATGAACTGCGCAATCAATTGATGAAAGCAGAAACAACAGAAGAAGCGCGTGCTTTAATCGAACAATTTGAAAAAAACAGTATTGGATCATCCTAAAACACTGCGCACAAAAATTTGTTTTAAATTTTGTCAAAAATAAAACCCGATTTCCGTCATTGGAAATCGGGTTTTTTCTATTAGAATGACGCTTTTTCTGCGTCCAACGGAAGCAAGATATGTAATAGCCTATTCCGAAGAGACTTACATGTAGGATACAAAGGGGAGTTTGAATTTTTTTGCTCCAAACAGATCAGTCTGATATGGATTAAGACAGTTCAGAATTGGCTTTATCAATGTTATACTAAATACATATCATCTTTTAAAAAATGCAAAACCAGTAATGGAAAAAGAGGAGTGAAGCATGGATGCTGAACGAAACCGTGCTGATAGTTGTATTCGGTGCAGGATTTTTATTCGGTCTTGTGTCTTTCATTACTGAAGTGGCTCGAAAAGATAAAAAGGATGATTATCAACTATTAACATCTATGGTAATCATTGTTATATCCATTTTATCTTTTTTCATTATTACGTAAAAACCTGTTAAAACTTGTATAATGGCCAGCATCAAACATTAGTTTTGTATCAGGTGAAATGTACAATTAGAAAAGCCGCACGCTTTAACAAGATAAAACACATATGATAAAGAAATATGAAATTAAATATTGGAGGACGTACAATGGCAATTATTGACATGGAAGCGGCAAGAAAATGGAGAAATTTATCGAAAGAAATGCAGCAGCGGTTTATTCATAATGTTTTTTGTTCGAACTGTAAGGCTACAACTATTGTAGACTACTCAATTAAAAATCAGGATAATGGAGTGCTTTTGGAAGGAAAATGTAAAACATGCCATCAAGATATTGCTAGATTGATTGAAGACATTGAGTAAGTTTTGAAGGAGGTTGTTTTGTGATTGTTCGTGATACAGGGACTCATTTTGTGATGATAGAACAACATCATCATGCAGCTGTCGCTCGTGAAATAATGGAAAAATGGCAAGGGATTTTATGGGAAGCTTCTTCTGTTTATGATTCTGTATTATATGCAATCGAACAACATGACAGGGCTTGGCGATTATTCGATGTCGAACCTTTTTGGGACGATGCGAAACAAGCCCCTTATCAATTTACTGATTTTCCAAATGCAGCTAAAATTGTTATGTATACAAAAGGCATTGATGAGGTGGAACAGGTGGACGCTTACGCAGCCGTTTTATGCAGCAAGCATTACGCATCCTTTTTAGAAAAAAATCCAGACCCGGAAGCAGTAGCATTTGTTAGCGCGGAACAAGAACGACAGCAGCGTTTATTGCAGGAGCTAAATCTGTTATCTTCCAATCATGCAGCTGAGCATTTGGCGCTGTTAAAGTTAGCGGATAATGTTTCATTGTATCTGTGCTTGAATCATCCGGGGGCCACGAAGGAAGATGAACATTTCTTTTTTAAAAACGGCATTCCGGCAGCTTCAACTGTTGCAGATTGGCATCCGGAAGTGGAGAAGTTAGCGGCCCGCTGGAAAAATAAAAACACCATTGAAATTGGAGACATCCCACAGGTAGCTCCTTTTTCTGTTTCTTTACAAGAAAAAAGAGTAGAGAAGAATAGGGTTGCAGAAAAAGGTTTGTTAAAAGCCTACACAGAAGCATCGTATCAAATGAATGAAGTGCATTTTGCCATAAACTAATATAATCACACAAAACTTTAAAATAGAGTGTTAAATCTTGGTTGATTTAGCACTCTTTTTTAATAGGTCGCTGGGAAAAATGGAGAGTCAGGTTATTTTTCCAAGGTGATAATCTTTGTCCAATAGATGTGTACGCTGCAGAGGAATGGGGTGCAGTGATGTCGGGGGAGACGCAGGTTATATGGAATAACGCAAACGAAGAGTCATTTTGGAAATGAAAGCATGAAAATGGGAGCGGAAGGGCAGAAAAACAAAAATATCACTCCAAAAAAATGGATGACCGAATGAAAGGTATCGTTTTTAATAGCAGTTCTTAATTATAATATGGCAAAGTAGATGGAGATAGGCGCAGGCCCGTGCAAATGGAACACCTGGATTCCAATAGCTGATAACCCGAGCGCTCCAAGACGCAATATTTCAAAAAACAGTCATCGTTTCTTCGTCATGAAAAGGCGATGACTGCTTTTTGGTTGGGACCTCAACGTTTCATCAACATTCGTATCAACAAAGGGAATACCTTTTTATTCCCTCTCCCTCGTATAAACGTTCCTGAAGAAGGTATTACTTCAGTTCTTCTAATTGAAATCCTTCGACTTCAATTCCTTCGTTCACTTCTAAAAGCAAACATTTCTTCCCTTCGTGATTGATGTACTTCATGTTTTTTAAAAATTGCGGTGGTAAAGAGATCGTCGCTACTTCCGTTTTTATTTTCACTTTTTTAGGAAGCAGGCTTTCTGCTTTAAATTCATGAGCTTCATTTTGTAAAATTGTTTGAAAGCTGTCTTTCACTTTTTCCGTGTCGACTCCTTCGATGCCGCTCGTCGTTAAAATATGTTCGACGTCATGATAATCCAGAACAGGGCTTTCTTCTTCTTCCTCTTCTTCATTTGTTTGGATAATGCTGCCGATTTCTTCATAAATATTGGAAAGCATAGTGGAATCGACTTTATCATCTGCTACCCTGCTGACGATAAGTTCAAATCCATCCTTTTCTTCCATGGCAGTGGTCGCTTCTGTACAGTGTAAAATATCTTCTATAAACCGTTCATCAGGCTCATTGGCTTTTTTGGCACTGTAGAGCACATGGTTCACATTTGGAGCATGGTCTTCAAACGTTGGATATAAAAATCCGGAAAGAGGTTTTTTCAAATGAATGACCGGATCGACATCACTGTGCGATTTAAATTCTTTTTCGATATAATCAAACACTAAAGCAGGCTGTGGAAACGAAGTCTGATTGACACTGCAAAGGATAAAAGGATTCGCATACACTTGATCGTTTCCGCCTTCATTCGATTCCGCGTTTCGTTTGCTTGTCGGAGCGCGGTATTCACCATAAATAAAGGTGACGACTGTATCAAAATCATAGACAATTGTTTCACTCATTCGTTCGACTAAAGCGAGCATTTGATTTTGCCAGCCTTCCGAATCGTTTGTTTGAAGACTTTGATATAACAGATGTTGTGTATTTTCTTCGATGTCACGATTGAATTTCAAAGGAAATAATTTCTCATTAACCCGTCCTGTTAATACTTTTTTAAAATTATCATAAAATAAATCTTGTGTTTCGCGTTCCAGCATTTCAAATGGAGTACTTACATGATGAAAAATGTCTCCTGTTTCTTTTTGAACGTAAACATTAAATACTTCTCGTATATTCATATATTCGTTATCCGGTTTAAATTGTTTCCGTATTGAAGCAATATCTTTTTTATTCATTCTTATCAACTCCCCTCTCAGATTATACCTGTTACCAAGAAGCATTGTCGATAAGAACCTTGAAAAATGTCACTGAAATATTTTTGACTGGACAAACAAGTTACAGTATGCCCTGATTTCATCGGGTTTTGTTTTACGAAAACGTTTTACAGGGTTTTTGGAGAATGATATACTAAAAAAGTTGTGCATTTTATAGAGTAGTTAAAAAAGCATAGAAAGGTTGTTGCAAATGTATGAGGAAATGTACCACGGGATAGCCATTGCTCTTTACCTAATGGTGATGCTTTTAATCGGATGGTACGGGTATAAAAAAACGTCTGATTTAGACGATTATATGTTAGGAGGTAGAAAACTCGGCGCACTTGTAACCGCTTTAAGTGCAGGGGCCGCTGACATGTCCGGCTGGCTGATTATGGGGCTGCCTGGTGAGATTTATGAAACGGGTCTAGGAGCGCTTTGGATTGCTATCGGTTTGACTTTGGGTGCATATTTTAATTGGTTATTTGTTGCACCGCGTTTGCGTGTGTATACACAGGTTTCCAATAACTCAATCACTATTCCCAGTTTTTTTGATAACAGATTAAAGGATGCTTCAGGAATTCTGCGGATTGCATCAGGTCTGGTTATTTTTGTCTTTTTTACATTTTACGTGTCCTCCGGAATGGTTGCCGGCGGGAAGTTTTTTCAAAGTTCTTTTAATATAGATTATCATACAGGTGTGTTGATTGTAGCAGCTGTCGTTATTGCGTACACGTTATTTGGCGGCTTTTTGGCTGTTAGCTACACGGATGCTGTCCAAGGATTGATTATGTTCTTTGCACTGATGATGGTCCCAATGATAGGTATTTTTGTAACAGGAGGCGTCCCTGATACGAAAGCAACCATTTTAGAAGTGAATCCGGATACTTTGCAATTATTTAAAGGTATTTCTATATTTACGATTATATCCGGGTTGGCCTGGGGGTTAGGCTATTTTGGGCAACCGCATATTATTGTCCGTTTTATGGCAATAAGTTCAGCAAAGGAGACTACTAAAGCACGTCGAATAGGAATCAGCTGGATGATTTTATGTTTGATTGGTACCTCTTTTACAGCGCTAATCGGTATTGCTTTCTTTGTTAAATTCCCGCAATACGAGCTGGTTGATCCAGAAACAGTTTTTATTGATTTAGGCCAAATCTTATTTCATCCATTTATAGCGGGTATCGTTTTAGCGGCAGTGCTCGCAGCGGTAATGAGTACAATCTCGTCTCAATTGATTGTGACTTCTTCTGCTTTAATAGAAGATTTGTATAAAAAATTAATCAATAAAACAGCTTCAGAAAAGCACTATGTATTTTTAGGGCGTATGGCAGTGCTTGGTGTGGCACTGGTTGCGATCCTGTTAGCATGGCCGAATGATGAGTCGATATTAGAACTTGTCTCGTTTGCCTGGGCAGGCTTTGGCGGAGCATTTGGACCTGCTGTTATTCTTTCTCTCTATTGGAAAAAGATAACTCGTACAGGAGCTTTGGCAGGAATGATTGTTGGAGCGATTATTGTAGGGGTTTGGGGGAATATCCCGGCGCTTTCGGAACCAGTCTATGAAATTATTCCAGCATTTATCCTTAATTTAATTGTAACTATCATAGTCAGTAACAAGACGTATGAAGATAATCCTGAAATTGAAAAAGAATTTAAAGATGTACTGTCTGAATTGGATAATTAGTATATAGAAAAGATACATATATAGGCTCGCCTTGCTTTAGAGAGCGAGGTGAGCCTTTTTTAAATAGTAAAGAATTATAAAAATTTGTGCTTTGGTGTCTAGTTGCAGCTGTTGTCAAATGAGATGCTAAGGCATTTCTTTATGTGGCGAAAATCGCGATTTCAAGATGTTGCCTGAGCTTGTCGGGTTTTCTTTGAATTGCGGGAACTATCTTTATTCATTGTTTCTCTGTTTCGATTTTTCTCTGAATTACGGGCACTATCTTTGTTCATTGTTCCTCTGTTTCGGTTTTTCTCTGAATTACGGGCACAATCATTTTTAATGGAGCTGACCTTTTACAATTAAATAATTTCAAGAAAGCCTCTATAATAAAAGGTCATCCCATAAAGCCCCAGGAATATTAAATCTTAAATTGGCTCACGACATGATTCAACTCTTCTGCAAGTTTGGCTAAGTGTTCTGAGCTGCTGGAGACTTCCTCCATGGAACTGGAGGATTCCTCCGCAGAAGCAGCTGTTTCTTCGACTCCTGCTGCTGATTCTTCTGTCACAGCTGCGATATCTTCAATAGAACGATTGATGTGTTCACTATTTGTCGCCATTTCAGACAGATTTTCAGCAATATTTTCGATGTGAGAGGCCATATCCGTTACTGCATTATTAATAGCTTGAAACGTTTCGCCGGTTGTGTCGATTTGTGCTGTTCCTGTTTTGACGTCGCCGGCTGATTGAGTCAGTTGTTCACTTTGCCCTGATACGGTTTCAGAAACACGATGAATTTCCTCCAGTATATGTCGCATATTACGCTCCATACCGTTAGTAGCTGAAACGAGCTGTCCTATTTCATTATCGTATTTAACGTGCAAGTCATCATGACTGAGGTCCTCTTTTGCAATGGCTGTCATCCGCCTCATAATTAGCTGCATGGGAACTGTAATTGCTTTCGTGATTTTAAAGAGATAAATACAGCAATAAGTAACGTAACGATGAGTGTTCCCGCGATAGGAAGTATGATAGACTGAGCCAGTTCTTTGAAATCTTTTTTATTAATTTTACCCCCGACTATCCAATCTGTGGTTGGGTTGGTTACATAAGAGATGGCTTTTTCTTCTCCATTTTCTTTAAAAGATATTGTTCCTTGGTCTGTGCCTTCTGCAATCTGCTGGAAGTAAGCATTGTCTGCTTCTGTTTCACCAATCATTTCTTTATCAGGTTGGGCAATAAATTCTCCTTCCTGGTTTTAAATGACACCGTAGCCCGTTTCTCCAATTTCTGTTTCGTTAATCATATTGATCAATGTGCTTACTAGAATATCTGCTGCGACGACGCCGACAAAATCCTCATCTTTACAATAGGCTTTAGATGCTGTCGTCACCGCTTCTCCTGTGCTTGCATCGATATATGGTTCTGTCCAGACAATATCTCCATCAGCTATTTTTCCATTTTTATACCAGTCGCGTTCTAAGCCGTCGAAATCATCTCCTAAATCAGCTTCAGGAAAAATAACGACGTCCCCGCTATTTTCTTCAACGGAATAAATACTGATAATCTCTTCGGTTGTTTCTTGGGTAGCTGCATAATAATGTAGTAGTTCAGCGTATTCCTTTTCTTCATAGTCGATCACCGTATCACTGTCACCCATTCGTTTGAGGATACTTTCCATATCTGTAAAAACATTTCAAACGTGTTATCCATTGTGGTCATTTGACTTTCCACATTCTCTATCAGCGTCTCTGTTGTATTAGCAAAGCTTCAGGAATAACTGACGAAAGCAATTATTCCTGAAGCAATAATAATTAATAATACAAAAGGAAAAGAATTTGATTTCGAACGGATTTAGTGAAGAAACCATGCTTTTTATGTGAGGAAGCCTGTGAAGATTCTTTTTTGCCCATTTAAGTACACTCCTTTATAAAATGAGTTAATAGAACTATTTATTTTGGTTAATTTGATTCGTTTTATAGTAATTCATAAAAAATAGCAATTAAAATAATAATAAATAACCAAGTATAAAGAACCGGTTTAAAATCAGCTGTGAATACAAGTTGCCTCGTTCAAAGAAAATCGTTAAAATAAATAGCAAGCTTAATAAGGAAAAGTTAACTTGATGAAGTGATTTCTGAAGAGGATCCTTCTGTAAAACAAGTAGAAGGGAAAGGGAGCTTTCGTATGGACAGTATTATTTTTGATTTAGATGGAACCTTATGGGATTCAAGAAAAACCGTAGTAGAAGCTTGGAACCATGTGCTGGATAAGCACTATAAAGAGCTTCCGAAAGTGAGTGTAGAAGATTTCAAGCGAGTGATGGGATTGCCGATGAACGAGATAGCTCAACAATTATTTCCAGATCTTTCCTTGGAAACCAGTCGAATATTGCTTAAAAAATGCGAAGAAGAAGAAAATGATTTAATAAAAGAACAAGGAGGAGGTTTGTATCCTGGGTTGGAAGCGGTGTTAAGTGCTTTAATACACCAGTACAAGCTGTTTATAGTAAGTAACTGTCAAGCAGGGTATATTGAAAGCTTTTATGATTATCATCAATTAGGAAAGTATTTTACAGATGAAGAGAACCCAGGGAGAACCGGGTTATCAAAAGGAGAAAATATTCGGCTTGTCATAGAAAGAAATAAGTTAAGAAAGCCTGTATATGTGGGAGATACTGCAGGGGACCAAACCGCAGCTGCTTATGCTGAGATTCCATTTATTTTTGCTGATTATGGGTTTGGTCAAGTGGAAACGTATGATGGAAAAATAAATCAGCTTGAGGAGTTGCCTTCGCTTATCGAACATTTTAAGGAAGGAAGCCGTTAGCTGATTTGAACCAAAAAAAGAAGGCCGGATTATACAAACTAATCAAGCCTTCTTGTATTTGGATATATTTTAGATGGAAGCGTCATAAATGGATTTGACAGCTTGTTTTAATATTTTGTTAAACTTCTCATCAGCCTGATCAACGTTTAAATCCTGGCTGAGTGCTCGGGAGAAGCTGGCAATTAATCCATCATTTTGTTTTAATTTTTTGTTTGCTTCTTCTGTGCTGTACCCGCCGGAAAGAGCGACTACGCGTATCACATTCGGATGTTCGATGAAATCCTTATATAAATTGTTGTTTGTAGGGATAGATAATTTAAGCATGACGTATTGATCTTCTTCTAATGCTGAAAGTTGTTCTGCAATTTCTTCATGAAGAATGTCTTCGATCTGTGTTTTTTCCGGGCTGTGGATATCAACTTCCGGTTCAATAATTGGAACGAGACCATAACTAATAATGTGCTTTCCAATATCAAACTGTTGTTGAACAACCTCTTTGATACCTTCTCGATTTGCTCCTTTGATGACAGAACGCATTTTAGTTCCAAAGATGTTTCTTTCGTTTGCACGTGTCAGCAAGTCATCCAAATCAGGGATAGGTTTCATCACCTGTACGCCTTTTTCTTCCTCTGCCAACCCTTTATCAATTTTTAAAAAAGGAACAATCCCTTTTACATCTGCTAAATAATCAGCGGTATATTTTCCTTCGATTTCACTGTCCATCGTTTGTTCAAATAAAATAGCGCCTAAAATATGACTGGAATCAAATGCAGGGGATGTAATAATCCGCGTACGCATTTCATGAACAAGTTTAAACATTTCTTCCGTAGTGGAATATGCATCTTCTTCAATGCCGTAAGCTTTTAAAGCTTTTGGCGTACTACCACCACTTTGGTCTAATGCGGCAATAAATCCTTTTCCATTTTTGATTCTGTCAAATTGTGATTGTTGCACTTTTTTCACTCCTCAATAGTAGTCATCCAAAATACAGTTCGTTTTGGAAGATTTCTTCTCACACTGCCTATGTTAGCATGAATAAACCAAAGATAACAAGACTTTTTATTAACTGTACAGGATTTGTTGTTATTTTGCTATTGTTTCATTCATCGGTAAGTCGAGACGGTTGGGTTTTTGGGCAATTTAAATGCAAGGAAAAGAATCATAAAACAAACGGCGAACCCAATAATAAGTACAAGTCGGAAATGGGCTATATCTACATATTTGGTAAACGCCATTCCGAGAAAACTTCCCGATATAATGGCACCCATATAACGGCTCGTTTGAAATAAACCAGAAGCAGAACCGGTATTTTTTTCTTCGACATGTTCGTACAATCCAGTTTGAGAAGCTATATTGTTAAAACCGTTGCTCACACCCAATACAGACATAATAGGTAAAAGGAGTAACAAACTGCTTTCTCGTTGATACAATAATAAAGCGCCTGTACCGGTTAAAAGCAAAACAGCACCAATCAGAATAGCTATTTTAGAACCCTTCCGGTCAATGAGTTTCCCTGCAGCAGGCGTAATGACCACACTGAACCCCGCGAGCGCCAGCATGATTAATCCTGTATGTTTTTCGCTGTACCCTTGTAATTGCTGTAATAAAGTAGGCAGTCCATAGAAATAATTATAATATACAAAATTAATCAGCAAAAATAAGAGATAAATAATGTTTGCATTTTTATTCGTCTGTAAAGCTTTTATATCAATAAAGGGATCTCGTTTTTTCTTTTCAACGAAATAGAAAATAGTTCCCGTTACGAAGCTTCCTGCAAGTGCTTCCCAGCGGATAGATGAAGAAAGTGATAATAGAAATAAGATGATTCCTAGTACGGTTAGTGTAAAAAGAATAATTCCAGTAAAGTCGATTCGTTTGATTTGAAATGAAATACCCGATGTTTTTGGCAGCACAAGCAATGCTAATGTAAAACCAATTAAAATAATTGGCAAATTGATGAGGAAGATAGCCGGCCAACTCCATCCAGCTATTAGGAATCCACCGATAGTAGGACCGAAAGCAGCAGACGTCGAAGAGAAGACACTGACGATTGCTAAAGCTTGAGCCTGTCTTTTGGAAACTTGCGCGCGAACTAAACTCATGCCGCTGGGAAATAAAGTAGAACTGCCCACTGCCTGAAGTGTCCGGCAGCCTAACAAAAACCCATAGTTAGGTGAGAAAGGAGCTAAAAGACAAGCAATAACCACAAGCAGCATCCCGCTTACAAATAATCGCTTTGCTCCGAACATATCACTAAGTTTTCCCATGACAGGCTGCGCTGCGGCACTGGCTAGATAAAATATGGAAATCAGCCAGGAGGCATCGGCGAATGTTAACTGAAAATCGTGTTGCATTTGCGTGAGCGCGACAGAAATCATTGAAGAATTGAGCGGATTGAGTAATACTCCTAATCCGACTGTTAATAACAGTATCCAGCGTTTTTTTGTCCAAGCCATCCTAATCACCCTTTTTTTGTACTCGCCGCTTGTATTTATCATTATTTATGTATTCATCGTGCAACATTTACGAGCTATACAGTTTGTAAAACAATCTCTTTCATTATTGTAGCATGAATATAATACCGACAAAATTTTAATAAATCTTGTGCTTTTCCGATTGTTTCCTCATCTTCGTAAAGATCTTCGGCTTTCAGCTTCGTTGTAATCGCTTTCTATCGTAAAAATGTTTATAATGGGGAGTAAGAAATAGTTGAAAAATAATTTCTTGGAAAGAAGGCATGCGTGATGAAAGAACATTCCAAATTAGCTCGTAAGTATGATAAGCAAGCTTGGTTCTTTAATCGACAGCCGAAAGATTCCCGATTGAATGACTGGAGACAGCGATTATTGAGAGATGCAAAAGGAGATGTGTTAGAATTAGCAGCAGGGACAGGCGCAAATTTTCCGTATTATCCGCAAGGGGTTTCTGTTACAGCCGTAGATATCAGCTCGAACATGTTACAATACGCGAAGAAGAATGCTAAGAAAGCACAAATCGATGCCTCTTTTATTTTAGGAAACGTGGAAGAAATCGAGTTTCCGGAACACAGATTTGATACCATTGTATCCACTTTATCTTTTTGTGGATATGAACATCCAATCAGCCTGTTTAATCAGCTGGCCGACTGGTTGAAGCCCGGTGGCCAAATATTGCTTCTTGAACATGGCATCAGCACACAGCCAATCTTAAAACAAGTCTTGAAGGTATTAGACCCCGTCAATCATCAATTGGTGGGCTGTCATTTAAAAAGGGATATGCAAGAGCTGATTGAGATATCCCGTTTAGACATCGTGCATATGGAAAGTCATTTAAAGGGGATTATCCGTCTGATGTGGGTCGTCCCGGAAACGTAAATGTCAATTCTTATAACGTACAGAAAAAA
>Ga0079226_10000357_pt1 | contig 31689 bp, 29 predicted proteins | sample Poulit2014_FD_76345 | JGI IMG/M metagenome (GOLD analysis project Ga0079226, IMG submission 76345) | Agricultural soil microbial communities from Georgia to study Nitrogen management - Poultry litter 2014 | ecosystem: Environmental > Terrestrial > Soil > Agricultural land | place: USA: Georgia...
CCTGAACCGTAGTCATCATCTACGTTGGTCTTGATGCCACTAATCTCGTCACCAAGTCCACCAGAAACCTCATCATGATTAAAATCACCATCGGTATCTTTCTTGTCATCATCATCGTCATCGTCAGTACTATCATCATCATCAGTATCTGCAACATCGAAGTCGTCATCTTCAGGATCATCGTCATTGTAATCAATAACGTCATCGTCGTCATCCGCATCAGCCAAGAATGCGTTAATCTTCTTACGCTTTTTCTTTTTCTTAGGCTTGCCTTCAACTTCTTCTTCTAGATCCAAATGAACAGCCTCATCAATTGAGTCAATTGGGTACCACGAACGCAGTCCCCACATTGTATCACCCAATGAAATGAATGAACCATCAATATTCAAATCAGTATAAAATTGTGATAAACGCGTCCGAATTTCTTCATCCGACTTACCTGTAAATGCTTGTACTTCATTCAACAAGTCATTAAATCCCATGGTTTCATGACGGTCAGACAAAATTGCACGAGCAACTTCAATCATTGAAAGCTCATTCTTATTTTGGTCGTCAAATTGTGTTAATGCCAAATCACTGCACGTCCTTTCGCGGTCTTACTCAATGTCTAATATTACAATATTTCTGTCATTTCGGCAAATGCTTTTACTTTTAATTTTCTAATTCTGGGACAGATTGGTTCAAAGCCCATTTTTCTACGGCTAATCCGACCCCATCCTCATTTTGCGAAGTTGTCATCACATCCGCCGTTGCCTTTACTTCTGGTACAGCATTTGCCATTGCCACACCTGTACCAGCTGCTGCAATCATTGTTAAATCATTATACTGATCACCTAATGCCATCGTATCACTTATATCAATACCTAATTTATCCGCCAATAATTGTAAGCCATTTCCTTTTGTTGATTCTTTATGCATCACTTCTAAAAAATTAGGCGTTGATTTGACAATATAATACTCATTTTTTAAATCTTGCGGCATATTATCAGCAATTTCATCAATTTTTTCTGCCGTATCAATGAACATAAATTTAACATAATGTTCATCGCTTGTCATTTCCGCCATCGGTTGAAATTTTAGTGGCATACGTACCATATTATTTTCACCATTAGCAAACCGATTGACCATCGTGTTAGCCGTAATGGCATAAGATAATGATTCTACTTGAATATAAGAGCGGAATTTATCAGCAATGCCTTTAAATTTCTTATAGTCAGCCAAAGATAGTTCATGACCGCCCATTTGTTCACCAGCTGTTGTTTGAACAACACTACCATTATAGGTAATCGCAAATTGATCCGATTGATCAGCTAGTGCCAGCTCTGTTAAATAATCTTGTACTCCCGAAAGTGGGCGACCTGTCGCCAATACGACTTTAATTCCTTGATTCGTGGCTTTTTGCAGTGCATGTTTGACACGTGCTGTAATCTGCTTATTAGAGTTCACTAACGTATCATCAATATCAATCGTAATTAACTTAATCCCCATGATTCAAAACTACTCCTCTTTCAATTCATCATTTAATGGATCAACTAACGTCTCATTATGTACATAACGTTGAAAATCCGCATATATTGGCGCCATAATATCATCCACAGCATGTTGCACGAGCATTTCTCGTGGGAAAAAGAAACGTGCATTACCAAAAATCCGCCCGGTCATTGCTTCAACCAACGCACTTTGCGTTGATAATTCAGTTAAAGAACCATCTAATTGCATGAGTTCGATTTGGGTCCGCGGCTTTTTGTCTTTTGGATTATAAGCATCATATGGTAAATCAAAGCTATCATTCTCCGCTGTATAGTACCTGGTGTCAAACCCAGCCGAGTTAATCAACTGCTTAATTGTTGGTAATAACTTTTTCGATTCATCCGTAATAACAATGGATTTCAATGGTTTCCGATCAATAAATCGAATGGCTAAGTCAGCCAATATAGCGTCTTCCGCATATCGCCAAGCACTGATATTCGCTAACATCAAGGAATCATCTAACATCACATACTGTTGCAAGGTTAAGTTGCCCGCAAATAATGGTTGTAGAGTTGGAGAAATAAAATCCGTATTAACGCGTGAATCTTTTTGGCCCTCATCAAAGACAAATTTTGCACGCTCTAATAAGTGTTGTAACAATACCTCAAAAGAACGCGATACTGGATGAAAATAAACTTGTACATACATTTGATAGCGTGAAACCACATAATCTTCAATGGCATAAGAGCCCTTTTCATCAAAGGCAATGCCTCCTGCATATGGACGCATGACATGAATAATCCGTGACAAATCGAATTGTCCATAAGTTGCCCCAGAATAATAAGCATCACGCAACAAATAATCCATTCGGTCGGCATCAATTTGACTAGAAATTAATTGCACAACTTGTGGATTAGGATAAGTTTTGGCAATCACGCTGGCAACCTTTTCAGGAAAATCAGGCGCCACTTGAACTAACACCTGATTAATTTCAGTACTAGGTGATAAAATAATTGCTTGCGTATAGGCTTCATGATCTGTATTAAAAATATGTTCAAATGTATGCGAATATGGTCCATGTCCAACATCATGTAATAACGCGGCACACAACAAAACTAACCGTTCATTAACATCCCATAAGCCATCCCCTGGTGCTTGTGAAGGATAAAAGCGTTCTAAATGATCCGAAAACCTTCTTGCTATTTCATAAACACCAAGCGAGTGTGAAAAGCGTGAATGTTCGGCACCATGAAAAACAGCACCAGCGACCCCTAATTGTTTTATTCGGCGCAGACGTTGAAATTCAGACGTCCCAATTAACTCAAGAATGACTTGATCTTTTACCCGAATTGAATTCAGCACGGGATCCCTAAAAACCTTTTCTGAACCTGTTTTAATAAATTGCGTCATGATTTCCTTTCTAATTCTGACGAATAATACATATTTTTATTACATTATACCCTATTAAAGCCTGTATAATGGACTGAAACAATCATATTCTAAGGAGTTTTATATGCAACCTATGAGAAAAACATGGTCAACAACCATTTCCCTATCAACCAAAATCACACAAGATGACCAAGTTGAAACTTTTGACTTTGAAGAAAATGGTAAATTAACCTTAACAACAAATGCACTGTACTTACGCTATACCGAGCATCAACAAGGTGTCGCAACACCTGTCACTTTTAAAATAGCACAAAGCGACGATATATTGCTACATCGGCATAATGATTTCACGGATGTGCAACTACACTTTATTCCTGGTCAAGAATTTCAATCACATTACGTAACATCACAGGGAAATATCCCCATTGCAGTTAGAACTGACCAATTGAGCAATGAAATCACGTCCGATCACCCTTATGGCGAATTAGTCATCGCATACACCTTGTTAAATAACCATGCAGTCATTGGCCAATACCAACTGACATTAAACATACAATCATAAAAAGAAAAGTCGTTTACAAAAAAATTGACATCTAGTCAAATTATCTTTTGTAAACGACTTTTTTGGATAAAAAAAGACCATCGTGCAAGAGGGGGAACGCAGCGATGGTCCACCGCCGGCTACTATCGCAACCAGCGAAGGGGGGATACATAGTTTGGGGAACTATGTAATTTTTCATATACTTTGGGGAGTAATGAATTCCACTAACAAAAGCGGATATTTATAATATAAACAATCAACGTTTCTTTTGAGTTACGTAAATATTTCATTTTGTTTACAAAATAAAAAAGGTACGAATTTATTCATACCTTCCTCACATTTTATTGTTATCTATTGGGCGTTACTTAGCGAGCTCGTTGATTTATTCAACTTCACCGTCACCGTCTTTTCCTTACCACTGTGGTAGTAAGTTAGCTTAACAGAATCACCGATTTTGTGTTTATACAGTACATCACGAAGCTCACCTGAATTATCGACACTCTTACCATCAACCTTGGTAATCACATCGTATTGCGTCAAGCCACCATTTGCTGCCGGATAATCTCTCTCAGTGTCAACCACGACAACACCACCTGATACACTAGCAGGCAAATGCAACACATCGCTTTGATCACTCGTAGAAACATTACTCAAATCAACCATTGAAACTCCTAAGGCCGGCCGCTCAATCTTACCATTCTTCTCTAGCTCATTAATAATGCTTACGACTGTATTTGAAGGAATTGCAAAGCCCATTCCTTCAACAGATGTCCCATCTTCTGAGGATGCTAATTTCATTGAATTAATACCAACTACTTGACCAGCCAAGTTAACTAATGGACCACCTGAATTTCCAGGGTTAATAGCTGCATCAGTTTGCAAAACGGTGGCTTTCCCTAATGAATTACCACTCTCATCAGTTGCATCAACTTGCCGTTTTGTTGCTGAAACGATTCCCTCTGTCACTGACGTTGCATAGTCAGAACCTAGTGGTGAACCAATGGCCAGTACTGATTGTCCAGCCTCTGCCTTAGACGAATCGGCAAAGTCTGCAACTTCCCTGATTTTATTTGCTGACACCTTTAATACTGCCAAATCGGTTTGCTCATCAGTACCAACTAATTTAGCCGTTAACTTTGTACCATCACTCAACAAGACTTGGATAGCATTTGAGTCCGAAACAACATGGTTATTCGTCACAATATAGGCCGTGCTATTATTCTTTTTATAAATAACACCTGAGCCTTCTGAGGCCGTCTCAAGATCAGACGAATCGCTATCAGACGAATCACCAGTTATGCCGCCATACGTGCCTGACTGTAGCGACTGTTGTTTTTGTAGATTAATAACTGAAACGACCGCACCAGACACATTCTTAAATGCCTTAGTCGCACTTGAAGTTCCTTTAACATTATTGTCATTCACTTTGACAGCGGTCGCCTTACTTGACGTTTCGGCTGCCTGGTTGTCCTGTGAAAAATATGTCACACCCCCGGCAGCAGCTCCCCCACCAATCAATCCAGCGACGACACTCATTACCACAACTTTTGTTCCTGATGATAATTTCATATTTATGCCCCGTATCTTATGTTTCCCTGTTTTAATTTCTGTTTGTCTATGTAACCACAATTTTAGGACATTCCCCTTTAAATCGCCTTAACTCGTGGTGGTTTATCCTATATTTGAATCAATTGTGTTGCAACAGACGGATCCGTATCTAATAAACCGAAATCATGATCAACACCAAAGTCGTGTTCCTCCAATACTGATTGTACGGTTAAGTGCGCCAGTGGTTTTTGGTTATTTTCTTGACTTAAGTGTCCTAAATAGACATGTTTTGTACGATTACCAAGAATTTGTGTCAAGGCCAATGCACCATCCTCATTAGACAAATGACCTTGATCACTCAAAATACGTTGCTTCAACGGCCAAGCATAACTACCCATGCGTAACATTTCATAGTCATGGTTGGCTTCCATTAGAATAGCATCCGAATTTTTAATCACACCAATCGTCCGGTCATTCACGTACCCGGTGTCCGTTAACATAGCAAAAGTTTTATTATCATGGTGGAAGGCGTAAAATTGTGGGTCAGCTGCATCATGAGATACACTGAAACTCTCAATGTCCAAGTCCCCCATTAACTTGGTTCGTCCTGGTTCAAATAATTGCATCTGATCTGGATTGATTTTACCAATCTTATTTTGCATGGCCGCCCATGTCTTTTGATTAGCATAGATATCCATCCCGTATTTACGGGCCAAAACACCAACGCCTGCAATATGATCACTATGTTCATGGGTCACAAACAAAGCATCCACATCTGTCAGGGACCGTCCTATCTGAGCCATCAAACCAGCTATTTTCTTACCAGATAATCCTGCGTCCACCAGTACATTATGCTGTGGCGTTTCAATAAACGTCACATTACCTTTACTACCAGATGCTAACATTGATACTTTAAAATCGTTCGCCATTCCTAACTCCTTACTAAATGAAAATACCACGTCTTCTGTCAAAGTATACTTAGAAGCCCGCAATCCACTAATTTATGTGAGATTACGGGCAACCAAGAAAAGACAACGAAGTCAACGCACTTTTCATCTATGATTCCACTATAAGTTATATTCTAACACGTGATGGAATATTTATTTCATAATCGACCCATTTATTGCATTAACAGTAATCAGGGTCGTTTCTTTATTACTGGTTTCTACCAGGAATTGCCAGACAGGTATAAAAATAATATCATCTTTGACTGTTGTTAATGGCGCATAACCTAATTTTGACAATTTAACCGTACTATTATTAGGTAATTCATTGTATTGATAGAGATTTATCAAAGCCTGTTTCTCAGAAATCAATTGCATATCATCTCGTAAGAACTGCAATTGATTAACATATTGCTGCTCGTATTTTTGTAGACGATGCTTACTATCAACTTCAAAAACGATTTGCGCTTGACTAGTCACAAGATTGTGATTATCTGACGGCACTTTTTCTACATAAGCATAAAGTTTTGCAGATGTATTTTCTTTAGCCCGCACGAGTTCGGTCATCTTCTGACTATATTGATACTCATCACCTTTAATAACCCGATTATCTTTAGCGACTAATTTATCTAAAGCCAAACGATCGCTATCTTCATCCGTACCTAATTGCACATCTGTGGCTGGTATGACTACTAATTGGTCATCTGAAAATAATGATTGCCAACCTGACTTCAACTCTTTTTGCTGATTAGCAAGTTCTTGTTTACCACTTTTACCTGCCAAATACGAACCCGTATGGCGAGTCTGTGACAACTTGCCATAGGAAATACCATCATCACTCATTTCATCTAGTATTTGCTGATCAGTCGTACGATTATCGCTAAACGGATATTCCTGTACCCACTGCACACCTAGAAAAATATCTACCGCAACAAACACTACCAAGAAGGCCGCTAAGACTTTTTTAAAATCCATTTAATGCCCTCCTTGCTCACTTTTAACTTGCTCATTGACTGACCACCAAACATGATCTTGTTCAAAACACCATTCTGGGTGCAATGTAACAATCTGATTATCCGTATCCAATTGCCAACGATAGCCAATTGTCATTTGCTCAATATCATCCCTAGCTACACCAACACTTTTTAATTTAGCCATTGCATCGTTCATCGGTTCAAGATTAACTTGATTTTTTTGATCCGTTGGCAGTGGTACTCGCAATGAATATTGCGACATACCAATTCGTTCATGGTTATTAGGTAATTGTTTAACACGCACAGTCCCCCCATACGTCGTCTGACCAAAAATTGGTAAGCCATTAACAAACAAACGATAGGTTAAGGTTTGCCCTCTATCATGCTCTTCAAAGTAATACAAATTATCAGCATTTTGATGTAGACGCAACAACCAGAGATAGCCTTCACTTTGCCGCTGACTGAGACTATTTACATTACGATTAATGTTGTAAGCATCATAGTTAATAAGCCCCGTTGTTACGTTATGTTGCATCCGCCGATTATCACCATTAGAATACGTTAAAATTTCTTGACCATTATTAACATCACGCGTACCACCATCTGAAAACAGCTTGGTCAATCTTGACACCGTACTGTCGACATCTAACAAATAACTGTAGCTTTGTAAGTTAACTGACGTTGTCGTAGCTGCCATCACATGTTTGCCGACCCACTGATAACTAACATCGGCCGTCTTTTTGCCTGGCTTTAGCTGTCGCAACTTTTTTGGGGCATTTGAAATTTGATAAGTATATCGTTTACGATGTCGATCATCGTAAAAATAGAATTTATTACTATCACCTTGTGGCACCTGCACGTGATTGATCGTTGCATGATTAGCTAGCTTGATATGCGTACCAAAAATAGACTTGATTACATGCCCAGAAACCGCATCAGGAAAAGTCATCACGATTGACTTTTCTTGCGAAAGCGCATCAAGATAATCTTGTTTTTTTAATACTTCGATCGATTTATAGCCAGCATCCCACTTTTTTACACGATCAACAATTTTTGCATATAACGTCCGATAATCAATCGCGCTGATTTTTTTGTCCGATTGATTGAAAACCAATTGCGAAATGCCATAAACACTTGTTAAGTTTTCACCAGTCGCATTTTCTTGGGCTGTTTCATTAGCTCTTTGTTGTTTCGTAGACTGATCAGGACTGTACCATAATTGTACCGACAAGAATATACTGATCAGTATCGCAATAATCAATGCGATAATCACACCATAGCGTTGCCTAAAATATCTAATATTAACTCGCCATTGCTTATTCTTCTTCATCCCAAGCACCATCATCCCATTCATCATCTAGTTCATCATATGGCTCATATGGTAATGCAATCGAGAATGTTGAACCTTCACCTTCAGTTGATTCCACCCATACGCGACCACCAAAACGCTCGATAATTTCCTTTGAGATAGCCAATCCAAGACCAGTACCACCTTGTGCTCTAGAACGTGCTTTATCAACACGGAAGAAGCGATCAAAAATTTGTTTCATATTTGACTTTGGAATACCTAGACCTTGATCGGTAATACTCAAAATAACTTCACTATCACGATCTTCCAAACGAGCAGTAATAACACCCCCATCAGGTGAATACTTAATCGCGTTGTTCATAATATTATCAATAACCTGCGTGAATTTCGACGTATCAATTTCTACCCATATTTGCAGCTGAGGAATCATCCGCTTAATCGTATAATATTTCTCCGGATTATCATCATTGGCAATAATCATATCAAAACGATCCAAAATGTAATTAAACAATTCGGCAATATTAATATACTCTTCCTCAATCTTCATGGTTCCTGAATCCATACGCGACAATTCTAGTAAATCATTGATCATATGAATCATACGAGTTGTTTCGTCCTGAGCAACATGTAAGAAGCTATGGGCAACCTCAGGATCATCCACCGCACCATCTTGTAAGGCATCAACATATGATTTAACAGAGGTCAACGGTGTTCGCAACTCATGCGAAACATTCGAAACGAATTGACGCCGTTCACGTTCAGTACGTTGTTGTTCAGTAACGTCATGCAATACAATAACTAATCCTGAAATGAAACCAGATGATCGTTCAATCAGACTGAAGTATGCTCGAATCATTAATGGATGTTCATCCGTACTAAAATCTAGTAACAACTCGTGTCGATTATCTAATAGATCACGTAAACTATATTTATCAGCAATACGTAAAACATCCAAAATTGAACATCCATTAGCCCCTTTATTCTCTGGTGTACCTGTCATCCGTAAAGCAGCAATATTGATAATGTTGATATTACCACGTCGATCTGTGGCAATGACCCCATCAGTCATGTGTTCCAAAACAGAATCTAAACGTCGACGTTCAAAATCCATCGAATTAGTCGTTTCTTCGATTCGTTCAGCTAAGACATTCACATCTTGCGCTAATTTACCAACTTCATCATTTGTGCGAACAACAATACCACCAGAATAATCCCCTTGGGCAATTTTAGCCGTTCTGGCACTGATTTCGGCAATTGGTCGTGTAATACTACGCGAAATAAAAATCGCCATAATAATTCCCAAAACAACTGCAAAAACTAATGAGGCAAAATAAATGTATGATATCTTCGTTAAATTATCATAAACAGATTCTAAGCTGGCACGGACAATAACGACACCGATCACGTTACTTTCTCCGTTCACTGTACTAACTAGCGGTTTAACAACTAATTGATAACGTGTCCCATTATTCGTAACAATGGGATTTTTCCGATATTTATTACCGTTAATAGCCGCTTTAATATTTTTATCGGTCGTCTTCTGACCAATTTTATCTTGGTTATTAACGTCATCTGTTCCGCGCAATACCCCTGCCGTATCAAAGACCTGAACTTCTGAAATTGCCGCATTGTTCGTCGAGTTCAGGATCGTATGCACATTCTGATTCACTTTCGATTGGCTATTACTAGCTAATTGTTGTGTCAAAGAATCATCAACATACGCAGGCAAGGCAATTTGTTCACGAAAAGATGCTAAACTTTGCTGTTCTAACTGGCGCACAAAAAAGGCACCAACTAATTCCAAAGTAACAATTAATGTTAGCGTAAATACTAGTGCAATTTTAAAGTGAATGGATGAAAAAAAGCGACGCCATTTGCGACTACTTTGCATATATATTGCCTTCCTTAATTACGAAAAAGGCTAGTCCCATGCCAATCGGCAAGGCACTAGCCTTTAAATTTAATGATCTATTCTTCTGAAGCTTTCAGATAATAACCAACACCACGACGCGTCATCAAAATTTGTGGATGACTTGGGGTTTCTTCAATTTTTTCACGAATACGTCGTACAGTAACATCTACTGTACGTACATCACCAAAATAATCATAACCCCATACCGTTTGTAGTAAATCATCACGTGTCATAACTTGTCCAATATGTTTTGACAAATGATGCAACAATTCAAACTCACGGTGGGTCAATTCAATATCTTGTCCGTTTTTAGAAACCATATAGGCATCGGGGTGGATAGTTAATGCACCGATTTTAATATCACTACTATCATCGATTTGACCTGATTGGCCAGAAACTGGTGATTGGCGACGTAAATTAGCCTTGATTCGCGCTAATAGTTCTCGATTTGAAAAAGGCTTTGTGACGTAATCATCTGCACCCATTTCTAATCCAAGCACTTTGTCAATTTCCGAATCCTTAGCAGTAACCATGATAACTGGTGTCTGAGATTTTGTCCGAATTTGACGTAATACTTCAGTTCCTTCAATTTCAGGTAACATTTGATCAAGCAAAACCAAGTCTGGTTCCTCACTCTCAAATAAATCTAAAGCTTCACGACCATCCATCGCCACAGCGACATCATAACCTTCTTTAGTTAAATTAAATTTTATAATATCTGAGATAGGCTTTTCGTCATCTACGACCAATATTTTACTCATCACTATATCCTCCCAGGAGTGGGTCTCTGGTTGATATTATATCATGCAAGTAGGGTTTACCAAAATAAAACTTTATCAAAAATTTAAAAAACTAATAAAAACGACCGACCATTCTTAACTTTTAACCTATTTTCCGTCATCAAAGCTCCTGACTGTGCAAAAAATAATAGCATTTCCCTATTTATCACTTGCATTATTTTTTTGCAGGTGGTAAACTATTATTCGTTGTTGCGAAACAACGTCATTCATTTGGACAAGTAGCTCAGTTGGTAGAGCAACGGACTCTTAATCCGTGGGTCCAGGGTTCGAGCCCCTGCTTGTCCACTAATATAGGAAACCGTCGGGATTTTTATTCCGACGGTTTTTTACTAATTATTGTTATTAACCTTTACCACCATTAGTTCAAACTTAGACATGATAATTTGGTGCAGCCTTAATTGATGCAATATCATGCGGATGACTTTCAGTTAAACCAGCTGAAGTAATTTGCACAAATTGTGCTTTTTGACGTAACGTTTCAACGTTATCCGATCCTGTATAACCCATCCCTGAACGCAAACCACCACTAATTTGAAAAAGATTATCAGAAATACTATCTGTTATCATTTTTTCATCAACCATCGTTGCCACCGCACCAGCAGCCAACGCCTTAACCACATCACCAGTATATTGGATATCCGAACCAAGAATAACGTTTTTATCAAACTTAGCCGCTTGTTCTGCAAAATTCATAACGGTGGTAACCGTATGCCGCAATGGCTGACTAGTTGTTGTACCAATAATGATTGTGTCTGCACCTGCTAATAATGATTGCTTTGCAATTTCCAAATCATCTACCGGTCCGAACCAGACTGGTAATGCATTAAAGTTAGATTTAATTTCGCTAATGTTTTTTACCAAAAAATTTTGATTATCAGTTGGTAGGACTTGCACAGCATCAGCACCTGCTTGTACCAATTCATCTACAGTATCAGCAGATTTTACCGATACCCCAACTAGATATTGATTATCTAATTGCTTAATTTTGGTCACGTTTTCAGGCGTTGACAATTGTACTGGCAAAATGGCCAATGTGCCTTCTTTTGCAAAATCAATTGCATTTGCCACAGTTGTAAATCTCGTTGCGCCAACTACCGGAATTGATAGTGTCATATTTTCAGTAACCTGTGTACTAATATCAATTTCATTTGGTAATACATCGGAAGCACTTGGTACCAACAACACATCATCAAGTCCTAGTCCATTTTGGCTAAACATTATACTAATTCCTCCTTGTTTTGCATGATGCGTATGCTTTGTGGCACTTTTGCATAATCTTGTGTATCTGTCGTAGCTACCAGTCGACCATTTTTGGCTGCCTGTGAAATAGCGTGAAAACCACCGTTGATCAAATCGTCGGCTACTGCTGTTAATAATGGCTGTAACACATCAAGTAACGTGCCTTTGTATGGCGTCTGCCCTTCAATGCCTTCTGGTACCATCTTATTAGATTCGTTAACTTCACCTTGGAAATAGCGATCTTTGGAACCGTTTTGCATAGCAGCAATTGATCCCATGCCCCGGTAGGTTTTGAAGCGGCACCCACTCTCTTTATCCGTAAATACCTCACCAGGTGTTTCAAACGTACCTGCAAGAACTGACCCTAACATAATCGCGTGACCACCAGCTAAAATAGCTTTCGTCATATCCGTTGATGTTTTGATGCCACCATCAGCTATAATTGTTCGATGATATTCTCGGGCCGCTTCTGCTGCCCCAGCAATGGCTGAAATTTGAGGAACACCGACACCAGCAACAACGCGAGTCGTACAAATAGATCCAGGGCCAATGCCAACCTTAGCCACATCGGCACCGGCTTCATATAGTGCAATCGCCCCAGCTTTTGTGGCAACATTGCCAGCAATAATATTAATTTCAGGAAAAGCATCACGAACTTCACGAATCTTACGTAAGACCCCTGCCGAATGTCCATGAGCTGAATCAAGTACAATTGCATCGGCACCAGCCGCTACCAATTTTTCAACACGTTCAAGAGTATTTGATGTGACACCAACAGCACCAGCAACTAATAAACGATCCTGTTGGTCAACAGCAGCATTGACATCAATATTTAAATCTACAGGCGTTTCTTTCACCAAACGAATTTCAGCTGCCTGTTCTGCAATCAACATATTTTTGTGAATCACGCCAAGACCACCAAACTTTGCTAAAGCAATCGCCATGGTCGATTCTGTGACCGTATCCATTGCAGCCGATAAAATTGGTTGATTTAATTTCAGCGTTGGCGTAAGAATTGTTTTCATAGACAATTCATCTTCTTGATCATCCGAAAAGCTAGTTGGTAGTGTAACGTCTTGAAAGGTTAATCCCATTGGTACAAACTTATTTGCAATGCTATATCCAGCCATATTTCCTCCATTTTTTTGTATAAAAAAAGCATTTGTTAGATTGTATAGAATCCAACAAATGCTAGTAAAGTCGACAGTTTTACTAAACAGTTGTGGATTGTCGCCTATTATTGGGTAGGCGGTAGAAACTTGTTAGCCCATTTATCTAACGATTAAATCTACAAGGTATTTCATATTTATTTATCAACTGATTTTACTCACCTCTAGAAAAAATGCAAGCACAAATTTTTTATAAAGAAAATCCTTGCACACCTCTACTTTATATGGTATATTATTATATGTTGTTTTGAGACAATTAATTCACTTGGACAAGTAGCTCAGTTGGTAGAGCAACGGACTCTTAATCCGTGGGTCCAGGGTTCGAGCCCCTGCTTGTCCACTATGTAAAGGCTGATATTAAATCAGTCTTTTTTTATTTCAAAAAACTCTTGCACATATACTTATTATATGATATATTATTATTTGTTGTTGCGAAACAATTAATCCATTTGGACAAGTAGCTCAGTTGGTAGAGCAACGGACTCTTAATCCGTGGGTCCAGGGTTCGAGCCCCTGCTTGTCCACTAATTCAAAAGGAATGATCTTTTAGGTCATTCCTTTTTTTATACTTAAAATGTATGACTTAGAGCTCATAAAAAATAAAGCATAAACCCATTTCAATCCTCGATGTCACGAAATCCAATATCCGTTCGATAGTAAAATCCCCCCAGATTTAAATCTTCCAACGCTTCATTAACACGTTTTTGGGCCTCTTTCAGACTTGATGCATGTGCAATAAGTGTAAAAATACGACCGCCAACACTATATAATTGGCCATTTTCTTCAACGACACCCGCATAGAATACATTTTGTGGCAAGTCCGGTAAGGCAATATGCTGTTTAGGCACAGCCGGATACCCTGATGCCACAACAACAGTTCCTAAATAATATTCTTGATTTTGCCAGACCATTTGTGGATCTTTTCCAACAATCAAATTTGTGATTGCAGTATAAAAATCACTCTCTAGTTGTGGTAACAAAATTTGAGCTTCCGGATCACCTAAACGAACATTGAATTCAATCACTTTAACACCTGTATTCGTTAACATGCACCCAATATACAGCGTACCTGCATACATTAATTTTTCTTGTCGCAGACCAGCCATAATGGGTATTATCACCATTTGTTTAACTTGATCAATAACTTCATCTGTAATATGGGGCACGGGTGAATAAGCGCCCATACCACCTGTATTAGGGCCAGTACCCCCTACATATATTTTTTTATGATCCTGTGAGATTGGCAAAATAACTGGTTCTGGACCGCCAAAAAATAACATTAACGAGAATTCTTCACCATCAAGGTATTCTTCCACCAAAATCTGATCTGTTTTTTGTAAAGCATCTTGCAAGGCTGGCGCTAACTCATCGGCTTCTTTAACAACTTGAACCCCCTTACCACCTGCTAAACCATTCTCTTTAATGACTACTGGTAGGGACAATTGTTGTGCATATGAAAATGCTTGCTCAAAATCTTTAAACGACGCAAAATCAGCGGTAGGCACTTGATGCCGTTTCATAAATTCTTTAGCAAACTGCTTATCACTTTCTAACTTAGACGCCTCTTGTTTAGGCCCAAAAACTCGTAGCCCTTTAGCCATCAAAAAATCTACTATTCCATCTGCCAAAGGCGCCTCAGGACCTACAAATACTAAATCAATTTGCTGCTGTTGGGCAAACAACGCGACTTTTTCAAAATCTTTCTCTGATATAGCAACCGTTTGAATGCCGTCGGATTGCATCCCCGAGTTTCCAGGCACACAATAAACTGTTTCAACCTGATCACTATTAAGAAAAGTCACAGCGATTGCATGTTCACGGGCACCAGTGCCAATGACAAGAACATTAGCCATCAAGATTCCCCCCTTCTAATGTCTAAAGTGACGCACACCAGTCGTCACCATGGCAATACCATACTTATCGGCCATCGCAATAGAATCTTTATCACGAATACTTCCACCTGGTTGAACGATTGCTTTAATATTATGCTGTGCGGCATACTCAACGCAATCGTCCATTGGGAAGAAGGCATCTGAGGCCAAAATAGCATGCTCATAACCTTCTTTAGGCATCGCTTTTTGGATTGCAATCTTGGTTGCATCAATGCGATTAGGTTGTCCCATGCCAACGCCTAGAGTTTTTGTAGCTGTTGTGACAACAATGGCATTACTTTTTACAAACTTCACGACATGTTGACCAAATTGCAACGCTTGCAATTGTGCAGCCGTTGGTTGCGTCTTAGTTACCACTTTAAAATCTGAAACTTTTTCAACTTGACGGTCAGTTTCTTGGACAAGCAATCCACCACTAACTGCAATCGTTTCGAAACGTTCTGCCTCATCACGATGGCTTAAGTCGACCTGCAATAAACGAACATTCTTTTTCTTACCAAGAATCTCCAAAGCTTCAGCACTAAATGATGGTGCAATGACAATTTCCAAGAAAATTTCATGCATTTTCTGGGCAGTCGCTGCATCAATCTCACGATTAACTGCGACGATACCACCAAAAATCGACATCGGATCTGATTCGTACGCCTCGTCCCAAGCTTGTTCAATATTATCAGCAATACCAACACCACATGGATTCATATGTTTCATTGCAACCACACATGGTTCTGCAAATTCACTAACCATGTTTAAGGCTGCATTAGCATCCTTCAAGTTATTGAAAGATAGCTCCTTACCATGTAATTGTTTCGTGATAATTGATAACTTTGCTGGAATAGGATTACGGTAAAACGCTGCTGCTTGGTGACTATTTTCACCATAACGCAGGCTTTGTTGCTTCTCATACGTTAACGTTAATTTCTCAGGAAATTCTTCAGTCGTCAGGTAATTGGCAATCAATGCATCATACGCCGCTGTATGTTGAAATACCTTTGCTGCCAATTCTTTTCTAAAAGTAAAATCCTCTTGACCAGCTTCTAAAAATGATATCACCCGTTCATAGTCGGCAGTATCAACCACTGACAAAACATCGACAAAGTTTTTTGCGGCCGCACGTAACATTGATGGCCCGCCAATATCAATTTGCTCAATTGCTTCTGCTTCAGTTGTTTCAGGTTTTTTAATCGTTTCCTTGAAAGGATACAAATTAACAACAACTAAATCAATAGGTGAAATACCCGCTTTTTCGAGTTGTGACATATGTGTCGAATTATGATGTTTTGCTAATAATCCACCATGAATTTTCGGATGCAAAGTTTTGACACGACCGTCTAGCATTTCAGGAAAACCAGTGATTTCTTCAACACCAATAACGGATAGTCCGCCATCTTCAAGGACTTTTTTTGTTCCCCCAGTTGAAATAATTTCAAAATCTAGGCCAATTAACTGGCGCGCGAATTCCAATAAACCTGTTTTATCTGAAACACTCAACAATGCTCTTTTAGTCATTTTTAGAATTCTCCTTTTTCTAATAGCTCTTTAACAACTGATGGGTAAAATTTATGTTCAACTTGATGAATTCTTTGCTCAAGATCAGTAAGCTGATCTGTTTTATAAATTGGTACCTGACGCTGGGCAATAATCTGACCCGAATCGACACCTGCATCAACCCAATGAATTGTCACGCCAGTTATTGACACGCCTGCTTCATAAGCATCCTCAATGCCCTGACGACCAGGAAAACTCGGTAATAATGCCGGGTGAATATTGACCATTTTACCGGCATATCCTGCTAATAAGGTTGGACCGATAATTCGCATATATCCTGCTAACAAAATAAAATCAATTTGTTCAGCAGCTAACCTTGCTGTAATAACAGCTTCTGCTGATGCTTTATCTGGATAGTTACGAAAATTGACTACCAAGGTAGGGACACCCTCATTTTTAGCACGTTGCAATACTGGCACATTTTGGTGATCACAGACTAGTAACACAACTTGAACTGACATTTTTTCACGCTTAAATGCCTGACACAAGGCTGTAAAATTAGATCCTTCGCCTGAAGCAAAAATCGCTATTTTTTTGATTATTGACCTCACTGCAATTCGCCTTTCAATCTGACTTCCTGTTGTCCCGAAACAACTCGACCAATTTGATAAACCCTTTCACCTGACTGTTGTAATAACTTCATCACCTTTTCTACATCGGCCGGATCAACTGCTAGAACCATGCCAATTCCTAAATTAAAAGTCTGCGTCATATCCGTAAATGTCAGCTGACCCAATTCTTGTAATGAATGCATAATTCGTGGCATTGGCCAAGTCGCTACATTTATTTCAGCGCCCTGGTCTTTATCTAAAATACGACCAACATTTTCAATTAGTCCACCACCAGTAATGTGGGCAATGGTATGTACTAGCTTTTGTTCTATCAAAGGATAGACCGCATCAACATAGATTCGGGTAGGTTTTAACAATTCAGTTTGCAAATCGTGTTTGTAACCTGGCAATATCTCATGTAATGAAAAGTCATTTTGTTTAAATAAAATATCACGTGCCAAGCTAAATCCGTTTGAATGCAAACCATTTGATGCTAAGCCAATGAGTACATCACCATTTTGCGTATTCTCAACTGTTAATAACTGTTTTTTGTCAGCAATACCAACCGCAAATCCCGCTAAATCATAATGTTGCGTAGCATACATATCGGGCATTTCAGCCGTTTCACCACCTAATAGCAGTGCACCAGCTTGTTTCACCCCTTCGACCACACCAGTTATAATATCTTTGGCTTGTCCTTGATCTAAATGACCAGTTCCCAAATAGTCGAGAAAAAACAATGGCTTGGCTCCCTGCGATAACACATCATTAGCACACATAGCCACCAAATCGATGCCCACTTGCGTATTCTTATTCGCTTGAATTGCAATCAGCAATTTGGTGCCAACACCATCAGTTCCTGCAACTAAAACCGGCTCTTGATATGATCCAATGTCTAACGAAAATAGTCCGCCAAATGAACCCAATGATTCATTGTGTGCTAATTTTTTTATTTGATCGACCAATTGATATCCTGCATTGATATCAACGCCCGCCTTTTTATAGGCATCCATTCTACGATCCTTTCCTGTTAAGATATTATGATGTCGTTACATGTTGAGACTCATCTTGCCGACGTAATTTTTCTTGCTCTTGGTCGTATTGTTCTTGATAATCATAAAGTGGTGTTGGATATTTACCATCAAAATAAGCAACACACAAACTACCATTCGGTGCACCAGTATTTAACCCAACGGCTTTTATTAAACTTGGTACACTTAAAAATCCTAATGAATCCGCTCCAAATGTTTGCCGCATTTCTGCCAAAGTTTGATTTGCCGCAATCAATTCACTTGCGTGTTGAATATCTATCCCATAAAAACAAGGATACTTTAGTGCTGGTGAGGCTATCCGCAAGTGAACTTCTGCTGCTCCAGCATCTTTTAATAACTTCACGATGCGCCGGCTAGTTGTGCCACGTACGATAGAATCATCAACCAGAACAACTCGTTTCCCAGCTACAACACCTTTGACAGCTGACAATTTCATATTCACACCTTGTTCACGTAATTTTTGAGTAGGCTGAATAAATGTGCGGGCAGAATACTGATTTTTAATCAGCCCCATTTCATAAGGCACCCCTGATTTCTGGGCATAACCCATGGCCGCCGATAAAGAAGAGTTGGGCACACCGGTTACCAAATCGGCTTCAACTGGTTGTTCTTTGGCTAATAGTGCCCCCATACGTTTACGAGCAGAATGCACATTTACACCGTAAATATCTGAATCCGGGCGGGCAAAATAAATAAATTCCATTGAACAAATTGCTAATTGCGTGTCTGTCGTGTAAGCAGAAATTGATAACCCCGACTCATCAATTCGCAATAATTGACCGGGTTGTACATCACAGAAAAAAATCGCACCAACAGCATCTAAGGCGCAGGTTTCGCTACAGACCACAAAGCCACCATTCGGCAATTTACCAACAACAAGTGGTCGAAAACCATTTGGATCAAGGGCGGCATAAAGACAATCCTTCGTCAATAATAAATAAGCAAAACCACCTTTAATTGTCCGCAAAGCATCCTTAACTTGTTCATCTAAAGTTGTTGCTTTACTCAATCGGATAAGATGCATTAAATTCTCTGAATCTGAGCTTGAATGATATATCGCACCTCTATCTTCTAATTTTTTTCGAATTGTCTCTGCATTTGTCAAATTACCATTGTGAGCAAGTGCAAACTGTGTGTCACTAAAATTGAAAGGTAATGGTTGAATATTTTCTAGTAAATTACTGCCTGCCGTTGAATAACGAACATGTCCTATCGCTGCTTGTCCTTGGAGTTGTTCAAGATCTGCTACATTGAATACATCGTTAAGCAAACCTAAACCACGTTTCGTTCTAAGTTGTCCATCATCATTAATCGTGATGCCTGCACCTTCTTGACCACGGTGTTGCAATGCAAATAAACCAGTATAGGTTAAAAATGCTGCATCTGGCGTACCCCAGACGCCAAAGACACCACATTCCTCATTCAAATGACTTAATTCAGACTGCATGGCAAAGCTCCTTTCCAAGTATCCAATGCTTGAGCAATTGACAGATCAAATGCACCATCTTGCGCCGTGACTTGCAAGCGGGCATCGTCAGTCACTTGACCTAAATACGTTGCATGTGTGCCGACTAATTGTTTGAATGCCACTTGATTTTCAGGACTCACAGAAACAACAAAACGCGATTGCGTTTCAGCGAAAAATTGACGAACTGATAATTTACTAGTCAAGTCAACACCTAACTGATTACCAAATGTCGCTTCTGTAATCGCAACAATCAAGCCACCTTCTGAAACATCATGTGCACTTTGCAACAGGTTATTTTGAATTGCCTGCATCACAAGATTTTGTATTTTAACTTCATAATCCAAGTCAAAATCAAATAATTGACCTGAAATTTCACCGGTCTGCAATCTCTGAATCTCAGAACCATTAAAATCCTGATGTGTTTGACCAATGACATAAACGAAATCACCAGCTTGTTTGAAATCCTGAGTGGTAATGTGTTCGAGTCCTTGAATCAAACCAACCATCCCAACCATTGGCGTTGGGTAAATTGGTACATCGTTGAATTCATTGTTTAAAGAAACATTACCAGAGATAACTGGCGTGGCAAACTTTTCACACGCCTCACCCATTCCTTGCACCGCTTGATCTAATTCATAAAATTGTTCCGGCTTTTCTGGATTACCAAAATTCAAACAATCCGTTATACCTAGTGGTACAGCTCCGGAAGCAACAATATTTCTTGCCGCTTCGGCCACAGCCATTTGACCACCAATTCGTGGATTTAGATATAGGTAACGTCCATTAACATCTGTTGTCATTGCCAGTGCCTTATTATGGTGGCGAATTCTAACAACCGCTGCATCAGAACCAGGCTTCACCAGCGTGTTCGTTTGAACTTGTGAGTCATAAGTTTCATAAACACTTTCCTTCGAGGCAATTGTCAACTGAGCTAACATTTGTATTAAAACTTCAGTGGCTGAAGAAACTTCTGGCACAAACTGTTGCTTACTAGCTTGCTCGATTCGTGCTGGCACCTTACTTTCACGGTGATAAACAGGCGCCTGTGATGCGAGTGCATCAACTGGCACATCAACAACAACTTGACCATGATGCACTAATTGATAACTATCATTATCAGTAACATGTCCAATTACAACTGCTTCCACACCATATTCGTCAAATACTTCTAATACTTCATCTTCACAGCCACTCTTGACGCATAACAACATTCGTTCTTGTGATTCTGATAACATCATTTCAAAAGGTGTCATATTGGCCTCACGTTGAGGCACTAAATCCAAATCTAAAATCATACCGTTGCCGCCAGCTTTTGAGCCCATTTCTGCTGAAGAAGATACCAGCCCTGCAGCACCCATGTCTTGCATACCAACCAAAGCATCTGCATGATGCTCACTGATTGCTAAACATGCTTCCATAACTAATTTTTCAGTAAAGGGATCCCCAACTTGAACAGCAGACCGTTGACTTTCATGTTCGGAATCAAATTGTGCTGATGCAAATGATGCACCATTAATCCCATCGCGACCGGTTTTAGCACCAACATAAATAATACTGTTACCGACACCCGCCGCTGCACCAACTTGAATGTTTTCCAAATCCATTAGTCCAACACACATCACATTGACCAGTGGATTATGATCATAAGCATCATCAAACGCCATATCGCCACCTACAGTAGGAACACCAATACAATTGCCATATGCACTGATACCAGCGATAACTTGTGAAATTAAATAACGACCTGCTGCAGTACGAGGCGTCCCAAAACGTAAACTATCTAAACTTGCAATTGGACGAGCCCCCATTGAAAAAATATCACGTAAAATACCACCAACCCCAGTCGTTGCTCCTTGAAACGGTTCAACTGCTGATGGATGATTATGGCTTTCAGCTTTAAAAACCACCCCTTGACCATCACCGATATCAATAATACCGGCACCTTCACCTGGCCCCTTTACAACACGAGGACCAGTGGTAAAGAATTTTTTTAAAACTGGTTTTGAATTTTTGTATGAACAGTGTTCACTCCACATACCTGAAAATAATCCGACTTCAGTATAATTTGGCAAACGCCCTAGAATTTCCTTTTTAATTAATTGATATTCGTCATCCGATAGTCCCAATGAACGATAAAGTTTTTGTTCTTCAATATCTGCGGGTGAAATTTCTGCCATTTTAACACCAACACTACTCATAGCTAACTACCTCATGTTTCTTAACAAAGTTAATTATCGATGCAAATAATTGGACACCATCATCTGATCCCAATATTTTTTCAACCGCTCGTTCTGGGTGTGGCATTATGCCCAAAACATTGCCTTCACTATTAGTAACACCAGCAATATCACCCAAACTACCATTAGGGTTATTTTGATACCTAAAAACAATTTGGTCATTCTCTTCTAATGTTTTAAGTGTTTCAGCATCACAATAATAATTGCCATCACCATGAGCAATTGGTAACGTAATGACTGCACCGGTTTCGTATAATGATGAGAAGGGTGTTTGATTATTTGCAACAACTAGCTGTTGATCTCGACACACAAATTTAGCAACAGTATTTTTTTGCAAGGTACCTGGTAAAAGACCCGCTTCTGTAAGAATTTGAAAACCATTACAGATACCAATAACTGGTTTTCCACTTTTCGCAAATTGTTGTAACGCTGGAATAATTGGTGCAAAACGTGCAATTGCACCACTACGTAAATAGTCGCCATAAGAAAAACCACCCGGCACAATCACTGCATCAAAATCAATCAACGAATCTGCTTCATAAGAAACTAATTCTGCTTCTGCATGAAACACGTCCGAAACAGCATAATAGGCATCTAACTCACAATTAGATCCAGGAAATGCTAAAATCGCAAATCTCATTGTATTGCCTCCGAGTCGCTAATTTCATAGCGATAGTTCTCCATGTTAAAATTTGCTAGCATCCGATTACAAATCTCATTAACTTCATTTTCAATTTCTGCATGACTCAATTGATTGGCAAACGTTAATTCGAAAGACTTTCCCATCTTTAAATCGACAATATCATCATAACCAAGGCGACCTAATGCTTGTTTAATTGCCTCAGCCTCTGGATTTACAATTGATTCTTTATAGTTCACAAAAACTTTAACGACTGTCATTTTAGACCTCCTCCGAGTGCTGTAAGCGTTGCAAAATTTCTTCATAGACTGGCACCATTTCACCTAATCCTTTACGGAAAATGTCCTTATCTAGTGACTCTTTTGTTTTTATATCAACTAAACGACAATTATCAGGCGACAATTCATCCGCCAAGATGACATCCCCGACTGTTGTTAACCCAAATTCAAGTTTAAAATCAACAAGTTGTACATTCATTTTGGTGAAAATTTGAACCAAATGTTGATTAACTTGTCGTGCAAGTTTACGAATCTCTGTAATTTGATCGCTTGTCGCAATACCCAATGCCAAAGCATCATCATCATTCAAAAAGGGGTCATCTAGTGCATCGTTTTTATAGAAAAATTCAATGACTGGTTGTTCAAATTTTTGCAAATAATCTACTTGATAACGTTTTACAAAACTACCAGATGCATAATTACGAACAACCGTTTCCAAAGGAATAATTTGGACCCGCTGGACCAATTGATCAGTTGCCCCAAGTTGTTCAATAAAATGATTCTCAATGCCTTGTGTCCGTAAGTCGGTAAATAATTGTGATGAGATGGCACAATTCACCTTCCCTTTATCTGCCATCCGCACCTTGCGTTTACCATTCAAGGCCGTTACTTGATCCATATAATGGACCCACAAAACCTCCGGATTAGTAGTGGCATACATTTCTTTTGCTTTTCCTTGGTATAACAATTCTTGTTTTTCTATCTCTGCCAGTTCAGTCATTATTAATTTTCTCCCTTTAACATAGCGGTCATTTCAAACAGTTCGTCAATATCATCACCTACGACAGTAATATGGCCAAGCTTTCGTTGTGGTCTAATTTCAGCTTTACCATAATCATGGAAATGCCACTCCGGATGGTCATTTAATAATTCTCGCGCTAACGTTAAGTCAGTCCCTAATAAATTACGCATCACCGCGGGGTGTTCTTGCCTAATTACGGGTATTGGCAAGCCACAAATACTTCGGATATGTGCTTCAAATTGTGAGATGTTACATGCCTCAATCGTGTAATGACCTGAATTATGTGGTCGAGGAGCCAATTCATTGACAATCAATTCATGATCATTAATAACAAAAAATTCAATCCCTAAAACACCATAGAGATCGAGCTTTTCAGCAATTTTTTCAGCATAATTTTTTGCTTTCTGACGTAGTATTTCAGTAAATTGATTGGCAGCAATCGTTGTATGTAAAATGTGATTTTTATGTTGATTCGTCACCAACGGAAAAGTATAAATTTTTTGATGCAAGTCTCGTGTTACCATAATCGACGCTTCCGCCTGAAAATTCTGACGAGCTTCTAGGATACATGGCACTTGATCATACAATTGCTTAGCAGTGATTAAGTCTGCAGAGTCATTAATATCAAGCTGACCATGGCCATCGTAACCACCACTGACTGTTTTTAAAAGTGCTGGATAACCAATTTTCGCAATAGCTGTTTGTAATGACGCCTCATCAGTAACCGCTGCAAACTCTGTTACTGGTACCTGTGCATCTCTTAAAAAATTTTTCTCTCGCAAACGTTGCCCTGTAATATGCAGTAAATTAACACCTTGAGGTAAGGCCGCATATGCCGCAGCTTTTTTTAAAGTTTCTTCAGCGACATTTTCAAATTCATAGGTTAAAACAGCACTACGATGTGCTAATTCCAATAACGCAGCTTCATCATCATAATTTGCTTGTATTTGAAAACCCGCAACCTGGGCAGCCGGTGCATCCGGTGTAGGATCTAGGATGCCTACCTTATACCCCATACTTTTAGCAGTTAGTGTCATCATTTGACCTAATTGTCCACCTCCAACAATACCGATAGTAGCTGGCGGTAAAATTGTTTCAATCAAAACGCGCCTCACTTTCGATAGATTCTTGACGGTGCATCTGTTTGAATGTAACTAATTTTTCTTGCACATCTAATTGTGTGACTGCCAAAATTTGCGCCGCTAAAATAGCCGCATTATTAGCACCAGCTTCACCAATACTAACTGTCGCAACTGGCGTCCCCGCTGGCATCTGAACAATTGAAAGCAATGAATCCATTCCATTTAATGTTCGTGTTTTTATCGGCACCCCAATCACAGGTAATGTCGTATTTGCTGCAATCATTCCTGGCAAATGAGCGGCACCTCCTGCACCAGCAATAATCACCTTATTTCCTTGTGTGCGTGCCTTTTGTCCAAATTCTTGTAGTTCATTAGGCATACGATGGGCTGATATGACATGTTTTTCATATGATATCCCTAACTTTTCAAGTTGCTCACATACTAGTTTCATTGTTGACCAATCTGAAATCGACCCCATCAATATCGCAACTTCGTTTGTCCCCATTCTTCCTCACCTTTTACTTTTTATTGTCTCGCCTATTTTTCACCTTCATAATACTTAACTTTATTAATCGAGTCAATACTTTTCGTTCGTGTTTATTTATCAATTAAGTTTTTAAGCTGTTTTTCATTTGAACAAAGTTCGTGTTTTATCTATATTTGTATAAAAAGAATAGCGCAAAAGTCGTTTTAAAGCCAGAAGAATAATGCACCTCAGACTTTCGTGATGCGTCTATGCCTTGGTTTTTTAGATCCTAAGTCATACGGTTTAAACAAAAAAAAGAGCTGGGACTTATTTTGTCCCAACTCTTTGTTTAAATTAATTTTGATTACTTATTATCTGAAATTTTTTGTTGCACATTAACCGTTGCTTCTGCTGTATCAATCAAACGTTCAATATTATCTTCATTAGCATCGCCTGGATACTTTGCCTGCAATTCTTCCTCATACGTATCGACATATGAATCTTCAAATGCGTCAACCGCATCTTCAACAGACGCTGTTTTAATCAAGTCATTCTTCTGTTCTTTGATGAACTTATCAAGATCATCACTTACACGCTTGTTGGCTTCTTCTTGTGAAGGTAATGCGACAGAGCTACTATTTTGTGTGTCATTACTTTGACTGCTTACAGAGCTACTTGAATTCTGCTTTAGCGATGAAGCACGTGATTCACGATAACTTGATTCATATTGATCCTCAGACTTATCAGTTTGGTAATCCGAAACGTAATTAACACCGACTCCACCTACGACAACACCTACAGCAAATACTAAGATATACATTAATATTTTTTTCATAATCTCCCCCCTTGTATTGGCATTATAACTAACCGTACTCGTAAAATCGACTAAAACGAGTCAAAAAAAACGAGACATTTCTGTCTCGGTTTTTTATATGCAATTAGTCTTCTGCAACGAATGGCAAAAGACCCATGATACGAGCACGCTTAATAGCGGTCGTAACCTTGCGTTGGTTCTTTGCTGAAGTTCCAGTTACACGACGAGGCAAAATCTTACCACGTTCTGAAATGAAACGTTCCAACAATTCAGTATCTTTATAATCCACGTATTCAATGTGGTTGGCTGCGATAAAGTCAACCTTACGACGGCGACGAGGTCCGCCACCACGACGTTGTTGTGCCATGATTAAATTCCTCCTGATAGAATGATGTCGTTAGACAATCTTGTTGTTAATAATTTAGAATGGTAGATCATCGTCAGAGATATCAATCTCTTGACCACCACTGAAAGGATCATTTGATGGTTGTGAACTAGCTGAGCTGCCATTGAACACATTACCACTTGATGCTGGTGCGCCAAATGGGTTTTGTGATGCTGAAGAATTAAAATTCCCCTGACTACGCTGTTGTCCACCACCAAAATTATTCGTATTATTTGAACCATTATGAGAACGGCGCGCTTCACTTTCAGCACGGCTTTCCAACAATGAGAAATTATCAACAACTACTTCCGTGACATAAACACGTTGTCCCTGTTGATTTTCATAATTACGAGTTTGAATACGGCCTTCAATACCAACTAACGAACCTTTTGATGTAAAATTAGCAAAATTCTCTGCTGACTTACGCCAAATGACAGCATTAACAAAATCGGTATCACGCTCACCGTTAGCATTTGTAAATTGTCGATTGACGGCAATTGTAAATGACCCAACAGCAGCACCAGAAGTCGTATAACGCAATTCAACATCACGTGTCAAACGACCAACCAGAACAACACGATTTATCATATGGAAAGCCTCCTTTCAAGGTCCTTAGACCTAGCCACTAAATTTTATTAAATTAATGTAATTTTTAAAAATTACTCAGCTGATGCTAGTTCACGCTTTACAACCATGTGACGTAAGATATCTTCTGAGATCTTAGCCAAACGATCGAACTCGTTAACAGGTGCGTCATCTTCTGCAGTAAAGTTAACCACGTGGTAAAGACCCTCACGGTAACCTGCAATTTCAAAAGTAAAACGACGTGATGACCAGTCCTTTGACTCAACCACCGTAGCACCATTATCTGACAACACTTTGTCAAAACGCTCAACCAATGCCTTCTTAGCGTCAGCATTCATGTCAGGGCGAATAATGTATGTTAATTCGTATGCCATTATATATTCCTCCTTTTGGTCTATGGCCGACTACCTGCCGGCAAGGAAAGCTATCAATAAGTGATAACTCACAAACACTTATATTACACGACAAAAAGGCATTTTGCAAGCCTTAGCTATTCATTAATTACGATAATACTGCCAATGTATAATTCATGAATCGCTCCAAATAAAATGGTTCATCAACCTCAACGGCGACATAGTTGTTCTTATGTGGGTCACGCAACCGGCTAGGATCACCGATCGTTCGACCATCGTTAACATCTACCATCATGTTGAGTGGTAATAATGTCACAAAATTTGGATCGACTGCCACACCCACTGCTAGCGGATCATGTAAGGCTGCCCCAGCTTTATTAATATCTAAGTTGTAATAAGCATCAATATAATAATCAAAAATGTCTGCAAAAACGCGCCCTTTTTCAGTCCCTAAATCACGCCATTGTTGTGTTTCTTGTTTTGTTAACAAAGTCTGTAAGGTAACGTCTAGGCCAACCATTACCAAATGTTCAGCGTGCTTAAACACATAGTCAGCCGCTTCAGGATCTTGGTTAATGTTCGCTTCAGTGTATGGCGTCACATTTCCTGGCACAACAAGTGCGCCCCCCATTAACGTAATGTTACCAATCAAATCAGCGATTTGCGGATCCTTCTTAAAAGCTGCAGCCAAATTAGTCAATGGACCAGTTGGTACCACGACCAAATCATCAGCATATTGATGGGCTGATGCAATCAGGAAATCAACCGCTGATGTAGTTGCTGGTGTTGTCTTAGGCTCTGGTAACGCAACATCTCCAATGGCATTTTTACCATGAATATCCATTGATACCTGCATGGTCTCAAAATTATCAGTGGTTGAAGAATGTGCCGCCCCAACAAAAACTGGTACATCCGATTTTCCTAGTAGCTCTAACAGCTTCAAGGTGTTTTGTGCAGCAGTCTTAACTTGAGTATTTCCAAATGAGGATACCACACCAATTAAATCAGCATCCGGTGTTGCTAACGCATAAGCTAATGCCAATGCGTCATCAACACCAGTATCTAGGTCTAAAATCATCTTCTTTTTTGCCATTACATTACCCCTCTTATAAAAAAACGTTGCTCTAAACTTTGCTAGAACAACGAATCATTTTCTTTCTTAGTCAGATGTACGGTGAAAGCGTGTCTTAAACAAAGGTGAAACAGCCTTGTTCTCATTAATGCGCTTAATTGCTTCACCAATCAATTCTGCAGTAGAAACTTGAACCAACTTAGGGAACTTCTTTTCTTCTGGTAGATTAATTGAATCCGTCACAATAACCTTTTCAAATGCTGAGTTTTGCAAATTCTCCACAGCTTTACCTGAGAAGACTGCGTGTGTTGCAACTACATATACTTCGGCAGCCCCTTCGTCTTTCAACTTTTGAGCACCTTGCGTAATGGTACCACCGGTATCGATCATATCATCGATCATGATGGCACGCTTACCCTTAACATCACCAATAATATTCATAATTTGCGCAACATTAGCCTTTGGGCGACGCTTATCAATAATTGCGATTGGTTCGTGTGAACCTAATAATTCTGCCAAAGCACGTGCACGAGTAACACCACCATGATCAGGAGATACAATCACGGTATTATTATCAGCGATACCCGTTGTAATTAAGTAATCAGCCAACAATGGGGCACCAGTCATGTGATCAACAGGGATATCAAAGAATCCTTGAATTTGTGATGCATGCAAGTCAAGTGCTAATACTCGTGTTGCACCAACCATCTCTAGCATGTTAGCAACCAATTTTGCTGAAATTGGTTCGCGAGAACGTGCTTTACGATCCTGACGTGCATAACCGTAATAAGGCATCACAACATTAATTGAACGTGCGCTTGCTCGACGTAATGCATCAATCATAATCAACAGTTCCATCAAACTGTCATTAACTGGTGCTGATGTTGGTTGGATAATATAAACATTATCCCCACGGACAGATTCTTCAATATTGATTTGAATCTCCCCATCACTAAATCGGGCGATATTGATTTTCGATAGTTCCACACCAACAGCAGCAGCAATCTTTTCCGCTAATGGTTGATTGCTACTTAATGAAAATATTTTCAAATGTGGATCCGAATAAGTTGACATGCTTTCCTCCATAGACACATTCACGTGCGTGTTCCAGTCTTTAATAATCCCATTGTACCGTTTTTCAACGCATTCTTCAATCCATTATTAAACGACCAACATGACAATCAACTTAATTTAATAATTATTTATTAAATTTCTTGAATAATGGTGTCCGTTGCCAAAAATCTGCTTTAACCGTTTGACGAGCACGGGCAATCCCCATGGCATGTTCTGGCACATTATCTGTAATAATCGAACCAGCGGCAATAAACGCTTCATCAGCAATATCTACCGGACTAATAATTTTTGATCCTGAACCAATAAAAGCACGGTCACCAACATTTGAATGCCATTTGTTCATACCATCATAGTTAACAAATACAGTCCCAGCGCCAATATTTACATCAGCACCAACCGTTGCATCACCTAGATAAGATAAATGTCCCATTTTTGAGCGTACGCCTAAGGTTGCCTTCTTCACCTCAACAAAATTACCAGCGTGGGCTTCACGATCCAAGAAAGCTGCTGGACGTAGATGAGCAAACGGACCGACCGTTGCTGCCTCACGTACTTCAGCCTTTTCCAAGTGACTGGCATCTATTTGAGCCCCATCAGCAACTATCGAATCAACAATGGTTGTTCCTGCCGTTAAGACAACATGGCTACCAATTTTAGTTTGACCCTTTAGATAGACATTTGGTTCAATCACAGTATCGGCCCCAATTTGAACATCCACATCAATGTAAGTGTTCGTTGGATCAATCAGAGTGACACCGGCTCGCATATGGGCTTCATTGGTGCGTTGACGCATAATTTGATTAGCCTTAGCTAAGGCAACACGGTCATTGACACCCATTGATTCACCAAAATCACTAATTTGGAAGGCGCCCACCGTTTGACCGGCTTCACGCAAAATTTCTAACGTGTCAGGTAAGTAATATTCACCTTGTGCATTATCATTCGTAACATGTTGCAAGCTTTCAAATAATAATTGATTATCAAAAACATAGACACCGGTATTGATTTCATCAACCTTTTTTTCATCATCACTAGCATCTTTTTGCTCGACAATCCGTAAAACATTACCTTGATCATCACGAATAATGCGACCATACCCAGTTGGATCTGGTGCTTTGGCTGTCAATACAGTAACAGCATTATTTGATTGTTCATGATAGCTAAATAGGTCTTCATAAGTGGTGGTAGTAAACATTGGTGCATCCCCTGAAGCAATCAGCGTAACACCTTGTTCGCTTGCCAACAATGGGGCGGCCATCTGAATGGCATGACCAGTACCTAATTGTTGCGTTTGCACTGCAAATTCAGAAGAATTCCCTAGCGTCTCTTTTACCTGATCCGCACCGTTACCAACAACAGTAACTGTTTTGTCAACACCGGCATTTTTTACCGTATCGACTACCAGTTGTACCATTGGCTTACCACCAACTTTATGTAACACCTTTGGTAAAGTAGACTTCATTCGGGTCCCTTTTCCTGCAGCTAAAACAATGACAAATCTTTGCATGACTTCCACCTTAATCTAATACTATTTATTTTCTAATTCTTCTTCAAACTTGGTATAAATTTCATCGGCATAATTACCAGGTGTGACGTGAATAATGCCATCATCCTTATTTGTATCCACATGAATCAATGATGTGTATTCATCAATTACACGATGCTCGACGCGACCTTCAGCGACAACGGCAGAACCGACCACTTGACCTTCGAATTCTTTAACTAAGGAAGCCATACCACGAATGGTACCACCGGCCTTCATAAAATCATCAACAATCAATACACGTGATCCCATTGGCAAAGAACGTCGTGATAACTCAAGCTTTTCTAGCCGTTGTGACTGACCAGTGACATAATTGACTGACATCGTTGGTCCTTCAGTAACCTTTGTATCATTACGGACAATCACGAATGGGACATTTAACTCTTCAGCAACTGCTTGAGCAACTGGAACACCTTTGGTTGCTGCCGTCATAACAGCATCAATTGGCTCGCGCAAATATTGTGTTGCAATCAAGCGACCAATGCGTTGCAAAAACCAAGGTTGGCCTAAAATATCTGATAAATAAACATAGCCACCTGGCAAGACACGAGTCTCATCATCAATGGCATTAACTAATGAGTCCACAAATTCTTTGGCATCATCTTTCGTCATATA
>Ga0079226_10000358_pt1 | contig 31685 bp, 33 predicted proteins | sample Poulit2014_FD_76345 | JGI IMG/M metagenome (GOLD analysis project Ga0079226, IMG submission 76345) | Agricultural soil microbial communities from Georgia to study Nitrogen management - Poultry litter 2014 | ecosystem: Environmental > Terrestrial > Soil > Agricultural land | place: USA: Georgia...
ATGGGCAAAAGCCCATACACTGTCAGGGCAATAATGGCAGGTGTTGTGCCGATCCCGAAAAAAGGAATCAAAAAAGCGAGGACTGCCAAACTCGGAATCGTCTGCATAATGGCAGACAAGCCAATAATGGGTTCAGCTATCCGCTGATATCTGGTCAGCACAAGACCAAGCGGCACAGCAATTATGATCGCAATTATTAATGAAATTAATGAAACCTGTAAATGTTCCCAGATGGTTTCCAGCAGCATACCCTGCCTGTTCTGAAAAACGGAAATGAACTCGTCCATTACTGAATCACCCCGTCTTTTGCGGCTGTTTCACGTCTCAGGTATGAGATAATATCTCTATAGGTCAATGTTCCGACAAACCGATCATTTTTTAAGACAGGATATACTTGCTGATGACTCTTCTGCAATTCATCCACTGCCTTATAAAGAGGTATGTCATTTTTAAATACTGTGAAGTCGTCCACCTGCTGCCCGTTAACCAAAGCTGAAACAAACTTGTCATCCTTGTCCTTAATGATAAATGTCCCCTGTGTTGGATAATTGCCTTCATCATATGCCGCTTTCGTTATGACACAGGATTCTGCCTCGCCGGCTATGACGTCAATCGCTGTTTGCCATGGTGATTTGCGTTCCCCGATAAAATCCTTTACAAATTTCGTTTCAGGATTCAAAACCAATTGCTGGGGAGTATCAACCTGAATGACCCGCCCTTCTTTCATGAGACACACCTTATCACCAAGCGCCAGCGCTTCGTCGATATCATGTGTAACAAAAACAATTGTTTTCCTTATTTCCTGATGCAGCTTTTTGATATCATATTGTAATTGTTCACGACTGATTGGATCCAGTGCGCTGAATGGCTCATCCATTAATATGATATCCGGATCGGCGGCCAATGCACGTATAACCCCGACCCGCTGCTGTTCTCCGCCTGACAACTCACTCGGTCTCCGATGCATGTAAGTCGATGGATCAAGACCTACCATATCAAGCAATTCTTCACTTCTTTCACGGATTTCTTTCCGCTTCCATTTTTTCATTTCCGGAACAACCGCAATATTTTCTTCAATGGTCATGTGGGGAAATAATGCGATTTGCTGAAGGACATATCCAATGTTCCAGCGCAGTTCATGAATATTATAATCATTTATATCCGTGCCACTTATGTAAATTGTTCCTGCTGTCGGTTCAATCAACCGGTTGATCATTTTCATTGTCGTTGTTTTACCGCACCCGCTAGGACCGATCAATGTCACTAATTCACCTTCATTGATTTGTAATGAAAAATCGCTGAGAGCCTTTGTGCCATCAGGATATGTCTTTTTGACATCGCGGAATTCAATCATTTGATTCGCCCTTCCTTCATATTTTTCGGCAATATTTTACATTACCCGTTACAATCATTATAGAAACCAATTTGCGACGGAACAATCAATAAAGGTTCTTAAAACCATTACTTCATGGTAAAATAGGACAAAACCAAAAAGTATTGGAAAGTGGGAAACAGTATGGAATTTTTAGTATTTGCGATTATCGCATATTTATTGGGGTCCATCCCCTCAGGAGTGATTGTTGGCAAGCTCGGTTACAATATTGATATTCGGAAGCATGGAAGCGGCAATCTCGGCGCTACAAATACATTTCGTATTTTAGGCGTAAAAGCCGGTATTATTGTAACATTGGCTGACATCCTTAAAGGTACACTGGCAACGGCCCTCCCTTTGTTTTTTGATGTGGAAGTGTTTCGGCTTGGAATAGGTTTATTTGCTGTTCTCGGTCATACGTACCCGCTATTTGCAAAATTCAATGGAGGTAAAGCTGTCGCAACATCAGGCGGTATCATATTAGGTATCAATCCCGTGCTATTTGCAGTCATGATTACGTCATTTCTTGTCACATTATATTTTTCCAAGTATGTTTCCCTATCATCTATGGTTACCGGCGTTATTGCAGTAATTGTTTCCATTATGTTCCGGGATTGGGGACTGGTTATCGTGACAGCGGTATTAACTATTTTTGTATTTTACCGTCACCGTGAAAATATAAAACGGATTAAAAACAAAACTGAACCAAAAATAAAATGGATGTAGCAAATGAAGCCAATAAATTGAATCTTTATTTGGACATTTAGTATACTATGATAGTAATAGTGCGTGTTCAAAGAAAAGATTAAAAAAACGGTAAGTTCCTGTTATTTTACCGGACTTTTTGAACAACCTCTAATAGCTATAAATTGGAAGGGGTCACAGATCGTTATGGACAAAGCTAAATCAATTACAAAGAAACAGTTACCGGATAAAGCCCAACGTCATAAATTATTTGGTTCTGTCGAGCCCGGTCCCAGAACAAAACCAAGTGAAAAAAGCAAAATGGCTGATTTACAAAATACAAAAGAAGACTTTTTATTTGACCTCAATGCGGTAGGAATTTCTAATGTAAAACATCCGATCACGGTTACAAGTAATCTGGAACCCAAAACACAAACAACCATCGCAACGTTTGAATTCACTTCCAGTATTGGAAAATCCAGCAAAGGAACCAATATGAGCCGTTTCACCGAACAGCTTCAGGAATTTCACCAAAAAGGTTTCGTCATTAACGTAAAAGCACTTAAGTCATTTACAAAAGACCTTGCAGAACGTTTGGACCAAAAGGATGCCGAAATCAAGGTGAGTTTCCCATGGTTTTATGAACGGCGAGGGCCTCAGTCCGGTCTTTCCGGGATGAACCATGCGGATGTCTCAATCGAGGTCAACTATGACACTGTGGCAGGATTTACCGTTAATGCCTCATTATCATCACTGATCACGACACTCTGCCCTTGTTCGAAGGAAATCAGTGAATACAGTGCTCACAATCAACGCGGGGAAGTTACGATGACTGTATCACTGGCTGAAGACTTTGATGACGAAACAACAGATTGGAAAGAATTGCTGCTGAATGCTGCAGAAAGCAATGCCAGTGCCAGATTACACCCTGTTTTAAAACGGCCTGATGAAAAAATGGTAACAGAGCAAGCATATGAAAATCCCCGGTTTGTTGAGGACCTGACACGTCTGGTTGCGGCGGACTTATATGAAATGCCGTTTGTCACCAAGTTCCATGTGCGTTGCAGGAACGAGGAATCAATTCATATGCATGATGCCGTTGCTTCAATAACGTATGACAAGGTAACAGATGAAAATCTGGAAGGATAATTGCCATTATGAAATATATCTTTATTGGCCTAATAAAATTTTATCAAAAAGCTATCAGCCCTTTTAAACCGCCAACCTGCCGATTTTTTCCGACTTGTTCGGAGTATGGGCTGGAGGCTTTTCGCCGCTTCGGTTTCTTTAAAGGCGCATATCTGACCATCCGGCGAATCAGCAAATGCCACCCCTTTCATACAGGAGGGGTTGATTTAGTACCGGAGAAACGGGAAAAATAGTGAAACTTCATGGGGTTTTTTCCACTGAATGTTAGTTGGGTCGAATCGCGTTTGGGACAGTTGCCCCCGCAGGACGCTCATGATTTCGCTTTGCAGAGTCGATGTGGGGGCTTACCGCCATTTACATGCGGGATAATTAATATCCAGGGAGCAGTGATGATTTGAAATTGAGTATAACGCATGAGGCCGCAAATTGGTATAAAGCAGAATTTGATATAGACAATCAATCCTATCTGCGTTTTTTCGTCAGGTATGGGTTCGGAGGGCAAATCCCCGGTTTCTCATTAGGAGTCAGTCGTGATGTTCCTGTTGATATGTATGCTTCCAGCAGTGTTACAGGGATAACGTTTTTTATTGAAGCAAAGGATGCATGGTACTTTGATGATAAAGACTTGAAGATTCAGCTGAATGACCAAAACAATGAACCGGAGTTTATCTATAGCTAAGAGGATGGATCAAAAGCATAGAATCAAAGCTATGATTCAAAATTCGTCCGTCAGATTTCGGATCAGTTCGGATTTTTAAGTGTTATGGGTTTTCGCCTAAACAGCGAAGGAAAAATACTGAGACTGAGGGTGTAGAGGCCTGGATGAGAGGGGGCAGCACAAAGCAAGGCTTCCCTGAGTAAGCTGCAACTTGCGAGGAATGCTGCATCATTGAAAACACCTGCAACACGACGGGCACGAGCAGGCTTATCAGCCGCCCCGGAAAGCGTAGTATTTTTCCGCAGCGGTGGATAAGGCTTATCTTAAACATTTTACTTAAATCTTCCGGCTATCATTCGTTTTTGATGTGTAACGTTTTAGTTATATCCCAATCTCTTTTGTATCAAGAGTCAGCCAATACCAGATGTATTAAGATTTGGCTTATAAACCGAATCTGTTTATTTGATCCCACTGCTTTTCTTTTCTTAATATGCTGGCTTGTCTTTCCCCGAACAAATCAAAATGCGGATGGGTCTTATCTAAATGAATCCAATCCGGGTTCAAATTATGGCGTTTTCCCCACGCAACCAGTTTTTCCAGGTCATTGCACCCGACCTTTGTTACTGTGTCACATCCTGGAAAGCGGTCATCAATCCAATAATGTGTTAAGAAACTGATAAGGCCTTGTTCGACATCTGATTTCCATTTAATTAATTCTTTCCGGTCAATTCCAAAAGCCATCAAGATTCCCCATTCACTTGCTTTAAGTATATCCGGTGCCACTCAGGAAAGGCTTTGCGCAATGATAATGGCCTGAATGATTCCTTATGAACAATCACATGCTTAGTCGTACCGCTTACCGCTATTTCCCCATTCTCCTTAGTGATTTGATAGGCATAAACTGTTCGGAGGCCATCATATTGATCAATCCACGTTTCAACGGTCGCTTTTTCACCGTAATGGACGGGTTTTTTAAAGCTAATTTGAGCATCGACAACCGGAGAGACGATATTATTTTTTTCTATATCAGTATATACAAGACCCAGACTTTCTATATATTTCGTCCGGCCAATTTCGAACCAGACGAGGTAATTGGCGTGATAAACAACTCCCATCTGATCTGTTTCCTGGTATCTTACTTCAATTGGTGTCTGTGTTTTATGCAATCTGTCTTCCCCCTGTATAAACAAAATAAAACTTCACTCAGTAGGACGGTTTCCCACTGAATGTCAGTTGAGCGAGTCGAACTTTACGGGCAGCTGATCCCCCCTCTTATCTTTCTTGCCCTTGAAAAATAAAGCCATTAGGCGGGATAATTTTAGGATATATAATATTTTATCATACTTGTGTGCTGTAAAGGTAAACCTCAAACCACTTGATACATGATTTGAGGTTTCGGGCTCGAGCTATTGTTTTGCTTCATCTTTAATTTCTTGCCGCATACCTTCAATGGCTTTTTCACGGCGCTTATTTTTTTCCTTGATTTTTTCTTTTTCTTCACCGGCGGAGTGCTGCATGGTATCATGTGCTTCTTCTATATTTTGAATTGTATCCTGTACCATATTCTGCAGTTTCTCGACATTATCACTGCGATCATCCGGTTTAGGTTTATATTTATCCGTCATATTTCATCTCCTTTGCAAAATTAAGGCACCTTAAAAGGCGTCTCTAACTAAATTTTTTGCTGAAAACGAGATATTATACAAAGGTTATTTTAGTAAGAGATACTGCTATGAACTGCGGTTGGCTTCAACTTCGCTTTCCACCGAAACTAAACATCAAACGAAAAAACCTGTCCGGGATACAACGGACAGGTTACCTTACTCAACACTCCTTTTGTTTAAAGACTGCTGCATTTTCTTTTCCATGTTCTGCTCAAATCTTTCCAAAAATGTCTCATCTTGCAAAATTTGTCTGCGGTTCTCCTGGACAAGTTCATCAAATGAGAGTCTCTTTTTTAAAGAAATGGTCATCAACTCCTCTTTTATGAGCAGTATTGCCATTTCTTTGAAAATTTATTACATATTTGACAATTATTGGCGAATATAAGACAATCTGATTATTCTACGATAATTTATTCATCATTTCCACCATGTAATCATAGTCCATTGGTCCGAATTTAGGCGGCTGCTGGACTTTTCCATCTGTCCCAATGAAATAAGTGGTTGGAATGTTATAAACAGAATACGCGTCCTGAATCTCAGAATTTTTATCCAGTGGTATTGGGTACGTATAGCCATTTTTATCAACGTACTCCTGGACGGCTTTGATGCCTGAATCTTTGCCAGTCAAATTAACGGCAACCACTTTTACCTGATCGCCATACTCCTCATGAAACTTTTGCATTTCTGGCATTTCTTTTTTGCATGGACCACACCAGGATGCCCAAAAATTTAATATGACTTTTTCACCGCGTAAATCGGATAATTTGAATGTCTCACCGGAAAGTGTTTTAACCTCAAAATCCGGTGCGTAATTCCCGGTTTCAATCCCTGTTTCACCCGGTGGCACAATTCCCGCACCTTTCTGGTTTCCTTCATCCTGATTTACGTTATTGGCTTGTTCCTGTTCTTCTGTATCTGTCAAGCTAATAACTGTCATACAAATCATGAATACAAGCAATCCTATCCCCAGTATTCGTTTGACCATCAGATTCACCTTGCTTTGTAACTTTATAATTTAATCGTATTGCTATTTCATCAATATGTAAAGCTAAAGTGGCAATTTGTCAGAGGTTGTTCAAAATATGCTGTTTTCCTGCCCTCCAGCTAAAAAGAAACTTCATGTCAGTTGAACAAAATTGGAGTTTTATGGGCATTAATCTCCATTTCGTGAGAGATTAATGCCATTACACGCGGAATAAACAAAGCCAATACACCGGAAAATCTATGTATTGGCTTCTGTTATATATTTTATTGTGTAACACTGCTTGCGGAATCCAGTTTATTCCGCAGCACCATTTGAAGAATGCCGCCGTGACGATAGTAATCAACTTCAACATCGCTGTCAAAACGGGCGATGGCATTAAATTCAATTGACTTGCCATCCTCATCAATAGCTGTCACCTTAACACGGTCATGCGGTTTTACATTCTCGTCAATTTCTACGTTGAATGTTTCCTTGCCAGTCAGCCCAAGTTTATCGGCACTGTCGCCTTTTTCGAACTGCAACGGCAGAACTCCCATCATGACCAGGTTCGAGCGGTGAATACGTTCAAAGCTTTCAGCAATAACTGTCTTGATGCCCAATAGGTTCGTACCTTTTGCAGCCCAGTCACGGGAAGAGCCCATTCCGTAATCTTTGCCGCCAACAACAAGCAACCCGGTACCATTTTCCTGATATTTCATGGCAGCATCATAAAATGGCATCACTTCGCCTGTTGGCCAGTATGTGGTGTAGCCGCCTTCTTTACCCTGAGCCAGGAGGTTGCGGATACGAATATTCGCAAATGTACCGCGCATCATCACTTCATGGTTACCGCGGCGGGAACCGTATGAGTTAAAGTTTCTCGGTGATACACTTTTATCCTGCAGATACTGTCCTGCCGGCATATCTTTTGCGATTGCCCCTGCCGGTGAAATGTGATCAGTTGTAACCGAGTCGCCGAATTTACCAATCATACGGAGGTTATTTAATGGTTTCACGGAGCCTGCCTGTTTTGATAAACCTTCGAAAAATGGCGGGTTTTGGATGTATGTTGATTCACTGTCCCACTCAAATAATGGTTCATCCGTTGTTTTGATTTCGTTCCATTTTTCATTGGAATCAAATACGCTTTCATATTCTTTACGGAAAATCTCCGGTTTTACAACAGACTGGACAGTATCTTTAATTTCGTCCATTGATGGCCAGATATCCTCTAAATAAATTGGCTCACCATCTGCATCTGTACCAAGCTGATCCTTGGTCAAATCAACATCGACCGTTCCTGCCAATGCATATGCAACAACCAATGGCGGTGAAGCAAGATAGTTGGCTTTGACCAGCGGGTGGATACGCCCTTCAAAGTTACGGTTACCTGATAACACAGAAGAAACAGTTAAATCACTTTCTTCGATTGCTTTTTCAATTTCCGGGCGCAGCGGTCCGGAGTTTCCGATACATGTTGTACATCCATAACCGACAAGGTTAAAGCCAAGCTGGTTCAGGTACTCTTGTAATCCTGAGTCATCCAGATAACGCGTTACAACTTTAGAGCCTGGAGCCAGTGATGTTTTAACATATTCGGGCACCTTCAAGCCTTTTTCAACAGCATTTTTTGCGAGCAGACCGGCACCAAGCATGACATATGGGTTGGATGTGTTTGTACAGGATGTAATCGCAGCTATCGCAAGTGCACCTGTTTTCATAACAGACGTTTCATCATTCAGATGCTGTACTGTTGCAACTTTGTCAAACTCCGATTTATCCATGCCAAAGCCCTGATTTCCGGATGGTGCTGTAATGGCTTTATTGAATTCTTTTTTCATACCAGACAGTGCGATTAAATCTTGTGGACGTTTTGGTCCGGAAAGATTTGGTTCAAGTTCTGACAAATTGATTTCCACAAACTCGGTATACTCAGGATCTTCCTGATCAGCTGAATACCAGAGATTATTTTCTTTACAATATTTTTCAACCAGTTCAATCTGTTCTTCGCTGCGGCCGGTTAAACGAAGATAGCTTAATGCCTCCTCATCAACAGGGAAGAAACCGCATGTTGCCCCGTATTCCGGAGCCATGTTGGAAATAGTTGCACGGTCAGCGAGCGGCATGTCCTTTAAGCCCGGTCCAAAATATTCGACAAATTTCCCAACAACATTTTTCTCACGCAAAACCTGAGTCACTTTTAATGCCAGATCAGTTGCTGTCGTTCCTTGCGGGAAGCTGCCGGTAAATTTAACACCGATAACTTCCGGTGCAGGAAAATATGATGGCTGGCCAAGCATACCTGCTTCGGCTTCTATACCGCCGACACCCCAGCCAAGAACACCCAAACCATTGATCATAGTTGTATGTGAGTCAGTTCCGACAAGCGTATCCGGAAATGCATCATAAGTGCCGTCGTCATTTTCATGGCCATGAACAACGTTTGCGATGTATTCCAAGTTTACCTGATGGACAATCCCAGTTGCAGGCGGGACAGCACGATAATTTTCAAATGCTTTTTGTGCCCAATGCAAAAATTCATAACGTTCCATATTGCGCTCAAATTCAAGTTCCATATTGGCTTTCAATGCATTAGGTGTACCATACTGATCCACTTGTACCGAGTGGTCAATAACCAGGTCTACCGGTACTTCCGGATTAATCTTATCCGGCTCGCCTCCCATATCAACCATTGCTTTTCTTAACGAAGCAAGATCAACAACAGCCGGTACACCGGTAAAATCCTGCAAGATAACACGAGATGGTTTGAAAGGGACATCGACCCCTTGTCCTTCGTCTGTACCCCACTTAGACAATCCTTTAATATGTTCGTCTTTAATTACGTGCCCGTCTTGTTGACGTACGAGTGATTCCAGAAGAACCCGGATTGAAAAGGGCAGACGGGATATGTTTCCCAAATTGGCATCTTCAAGTGCTTTTAACTGATAAAAGTTGTATGTCTTGCCATTCAGATCAAATTGCTTTTTCGTATTAATTCCCATAAACAGTACTCCTCTCTGATCTTTCTGTTAAACGGCACACCAAAATATTGCTTACAAAACTTGGTTTCGGTATGCTCATACCGAAACCCTAAGCTACACTTATCAGATAAGCCAATTTTATAATGCCTTATCTGTCAAAAGAGGCTATAAATCTATCTTATATGAAATAATTCTATAAAACAATCGTTTCATGTCTGCTGATATATATTAATAAGTTATTAAAAGTGATAATAAAAAATTATACTTTTATAATTAGAGACGTATTAATAGTTATATCACAGAAACGGTAAAATAACTTTGAATGTGCTCCCGGTTTCTTCATTTTGCAGGATTTCAAGCTTTCCCTCATGGCGCTCAAGGATTTGCCGTGTAATCATCAGCCCAAGACCGGTTCCATTTTGTTTAGTTGTAAAAAAAGGCTCCCCCAGTTTATGTATGATTTCTTCAGGTATCCCCGGTCCTTCGTCTGAAATATCAATCGCCATCCCCTGCTTTTGCAATTGACTGCTAATCTTAATACAGCCGGGGGCATCCATTGCCTCAATAGCATTTTTCAAAATGTTAATAAACACTTGTTTAATTTGAGAGCGGTCACAATTAACATTTTGACTGGATATTTGCTTCATTTTTATTTCAATGTTTTTTAATTTGGCCTCGGGCTGCAAAAGAGTGACAACATCTTCAATCATTTCCGGTAATTTCACCATTTCTTTATGATCAGTCATTGGCTTTGAAATAAACAACAGTTCTGATGTAATATTCTCCATTTTTTCAATCTCATCAACCATAATATTATGATATGCATCTTCCCTGCTGACACCGGCTTGAAGCAGTTGCAGAAAACCTTTCAGAGACGTCAGCGGGTTACGGATTTCATGTGCAATTCCCGCGGCCAACTGTCCGGCAACCGACATTTTTTCAGATCGGATCATCATTTCTTCTGCTTCTTTTTTATCTGTGATATCTTTGGTAGAGGAAATATAATAATGATTGCCGCTTTCATCCGCAATAGCGGACACCAGGTTTTCCGTCCATATGTTTTTACCGTAAATATTCTGAACGTTAATATTGAATACTTGTTTGGCATTTTTAGTTTCATCCAAGTGATTTTCTATATATGAAACATCATTTGCAGGAATTAATTCATGCCACTTTGTGCCGAGTAGTTCTGAAACCTTATAGCCAAGTACTTGTTCTACAGCTTTCGAAACGTAAATAATTCTGCCGTGTTCATCCCATAAGGTAACAAATCCGCTCATATTCCGATCTATCCATTTAAGGATTGAGGAGGGCAGCGAGGCCATATTATAAAATTCCTGAGACTGCGGGGGAATTGTGGTATATTGTTCATTCTCACCGGTTTCTGTGGATTTTTTGCCATAGTTACTGGTCATCTTCTTCCCTCCTTGTTTCATGAATTTCCCATTTAGTAATTCATATGACAAATTTAATGAAAATATGGTACTATATTTGTAATATGATAACTTATATGAAGCTGTAATTGTGTTAAATTATAATACAATTTATGAATGATGTAAAAAATCATCAGCAAAAATGGTTACAATTTATTAAGCGTTATATGATACTATAATATCCTATTGAATTGAAAAATTAAAGGAAAAAAATACCAATATTATTATTTAGAACAAACAGGTGGTAATATGTCAATAATTGACGATATTTTAATCGTTTTATGGGGACTTTTAATGATAAGTCTCATGGGAATCGGCGGATTTTTTATGTTTCGCAAATTCCTGAAACAATTGCCAAAAGAAGACGGTAAATCAAACATGGACTGGGAAGAGTTTTATGTCGGACAAACAAGGCATATGTGGCGTGAAAAAGAAAAACAGTTGCTGGAAGAATTAGTCGAACCGGTTCCAGAGTTATTCAGGGACGTGGCAAGGCATAAAATAGTCGGTAAAATAGGGGAAGTTGCTTTAACGAAAAATATGAAAGTGATAAAACAGGATATAATAATCGAAGGCTATATCCTGGCAACGCCAAAACGGGATCATAAATTTTTAAAGAAAAAATTAAAAGAAAAAAATATTGATGCAACACCTTATAAACATTTGTTTGAACTCTCACGCAGCGGCTATGCTGAAAATTGGAAATCACGTTACCAGAAAGGATAATGCTGGAACAACTGAAATATAGCCGAATACTGATCTGTCCAACTCTTCTATGTGCAATATAAAATGGCAGCTTACCTTACACACTGGGTAGCTGCCATTTTACCTTTTAAACCGGTCTGTTATTCAAGTTTTTTTCCATCTGTTTAAACTTATAAAGCATTGCAAGACGCCAAGAGAAAATCATCCCAAATGCCAGCAGGAAAAACATGCCGCTCATTTCTCCAAGGGAAATGGTCGATCCAATCACAAGTTTAATGATAATCCTGACCAATAACAATCCGAACAAAATGAAAACAAATGATTTTGATGGAATTAAATATATACTTCCGCCCTTTATTTCAAATTTGGACGTTTTAATCAAAAAGACAGAGAAAATTACACCGACCAAAACCGCTTCGAATACCTGGAGTAATTCCACTCGAAAAACTGGAAATAAAAACATAAATGCACCTGTACTCATAAATAATGGGGGTAATATTATTTTTTTGACGGATGCCGGTTTCTTGGATGCCTTTAATCGGATGAATATCATAGAAGTAGCCATAATAGCTGCGATTATGGTACTCGCTGCCAGCCAAAACATTAGCAATCACTCTTCCCCACACCAAATTAATCAGTTAAATATCATTTCCAAAATCGGGCTGACCATTAACGATCCTCTGCGATTGTTAAAATGATGGTGACAGTGACCCCGAGAACGGTGAAATAAACACCAAAATCAAATAACATGGCAGTAGCCAGCTCGAGTTCACCAAAAATCGGGAACTGGAAATAATCGTATGTATGTGACAAAAACGGCTGCTGAAATAAAAAGGACCCCATCCCGGTTCCTACAGCAAGGAGCAGTCCGACAGGCACCAGCATACGATAGTTAATCGGCAAAATTTTCTCCAGTACGCCTGCACCATATGCCATATACATCAAAACGATTGCTGATGATGTCATTAAACCGCCGATGAATCCGCCGCCTGGTGAATTGTGACCGGCAAACAGTAAATAAATCGAGAAGCCCAGCAGAATAAATGCAATCAAAGATGTTGTTGTTCGAAAAATAAGGTCATTAGATTTATACATATCAGCCGATGCCCCTTTTCATGTCAATTGTCCAAAAAGTCGCTACTGGACTCAGTTTATTACAATTCAGGGTAAAAATCCAGTTCGCAAAAAGCTAAAAACCAGAAAATCCGAATAAGCCTGCTAAAAATGCCGTCAAGTCAGTCATCCAGTCAAAGTATAAGGCAATTCCCATAAAAATCATAATATAGCCGCCGATTTTGACAATCAATGAACTGTTGCGCTTGATCCACGTCAATTTTCCAATAAAAAAGGATAGTATTAAGAACGGAATCGAAAAACCCAATATATAACTGATCATCATTACCATTCCGAGCTCGGGATTCGTTGCCGCCAGTGAAATGACGATAACAAGAATAGGTCCCATACATGGGGTCCATCCCAGTGAGAATGCAAGACCAATAATAAAAGATCCGAAAAACCCTGCTGGACGGTTTTTGAACATAATCTTTCGGTCTTTCATAAGAAATTCAAAGTTAAATACGCCAACAATCACTAGGCCGAAAAACACAATAAGAATGGCTCCGATTTGCCTGATGATATCCCGATTTGACTCCAGAAATTCGGAAACAAATGAGGAACCGAAACCGAGCATGATAAAAATGAGCGAAAAGCCAATAAGAAAGAAAACCGTATGCAGCAAGCTTTGCTTTGTCAGCATTTTATTCTCATTTTTTAATTCATTAACACTCATACCTGTGATATATGAAAGAAAGGCCGGATAAAGCGGCAGTACACAGGGGGAGATGAATGACAGGAAGCCCGCTCCAAATGCTATAAAGACATTTATTTCTTCAGACATAGTAATCCTCCTACACTACTTCCTGACTATATTTTACCAGAAAATCCAAATGGCACTTATTCCGTTTTTGACAATAATCCGACATATTCAGTGATAAAAACAGCATAGAGAAATCTCCATCTTAAAACATTGGAAGTGTGTCATCGTATATAAAACGATGAACATCCCCCAAAAATCAGAAAAATACCCCTGTTATATGCCATAATTCAGGAGTATTTTCTCAAACATTTTAGTTTCTATGATGAATAATTTCTATTATTTTCCTTGTTGATTATTCATTTGGCGCATCATCTGATTGATTTTCTTCTGTGAAGGCTTTTGTCCCATTTGCATCATCAGCGTACGCAGCATTTGCTCATTAATTGGCGGGTTCTTCTTTAAATAGTTCATCATGTATTTTCGGGCGATAAAAAAACCAAGTGCAACTCCCGCAATTAATGCCAAGATTGCTATTAACACTACCCAAATCACGTCCATTAAAGCTTTCCTCCTTCATGTTGTCTCTCATACAGTATAGTAAATCAAAGATAAGAATACAATACTTGTCGAGCCTTGTCAGTTCCTTTTAACTGGAGAACCGGAGAAACCCAGCCAAAATCAAATTCCAATTCTCCTACCACGAAAAAATATGGCTGGTATGATCGTAACGCGGGAAAAAGCAAACTTTCCGCATCATGAATTATGTCACCCCGAAAGTTTATACGTTTTTGCTCGATATGTAAAGAAATATTGCGCGTTCCTTCATCAATGACCAAGAACTCTTCTTTGTTTTCGATCCTGACATTGGATGACTGATTTTTCAATATGTGTGATATAAGCAAGTTCGCAGGCATGTCCATCGTGATATACTGGAACTGCTTTTCCAGATCCTCTCTGTTTTGCTGACGGTGATAACTTTTAATAAATCGGCACAATATGTCACTGCGATAATAAAAAAAGCGTGCAAATTCTTCTTTTATCCAATAAATAGAGTAATGATTCAACAGAAATCCTCCTCCCTCGTACATACTATTATACCGTTTCATATTTAAAAGTTTGTCACACTGCGCAACAAAGAACCACTAGTTTTGTCGAACTCCAATTACATGCCATATTAGCTGCAGGTCAAGTGAAACTTTATTCAGTGGGGTTGCTGTCCTTTAAATTGGGATGAAAAAATGGCTCTTCCAATCGGAAGAGCCACCCTTTTACCAAAATATTTATTTCAGCAGTTGTTCAACACGATTTACGACATTTTCAACATTAAAGCCGTATTCCTCAACCACTTTATCCCCTTTGGCAGAGGCACCGAATCGATCAATGGCCAGAACATCGCCCTGATCGCCTATATATTTCTCCCATCCAAATGGTGATGCCATTTCGATGGCAAGTCTTTTCTTGACATCCGGCGGAATCACCTTATTCTTATAAGCATCATCCTGCTCTTTAAACCTGTCCCAGGAAGGCATGCTAACCACGTTAACTTCGATTCCTTTTTCATGCAGCGCTTCTTTAGCTTTTACAGCAAGCTGAACTTCTGAACCGGTTGCCAATAATAACGCATCCGGTGATTCCTTATCTGTTTCACTGATAACATACGCACCTTTTCGCACGCCTTCATGTGCATGCTCTTTGGTACCTTCCAATACAGGAAGCCCCTGTCTTGTCAGTACAAGTGCAGTCGGTTTATTGTTTGACTCCAATGCCAGTCTCCAGGCTTCGCGCACTTCATTGCCATCTGCAGGGCGAATGAGTGAAAGTCCAGGCATAGCTCTCAGGGATGGCAGCTGTTCAATGGGTTCATGTGTCGGTCCATCTTCACCAACAGCAATTGAATCATGGGTGAACACGTATGTCACTGGATTATTCATGATGGCTGACAGTCTTAGTGCCGGGCGCAAATAGTCGCTGAAGACAAAGAATGTTCCGGCATAAGGCTTAATACCGCCATGCAATGCCATCCCATTGACGGCAGCTGCCATTGCAAATTCACGTACACCGAACCAGATATTTTTTCCGGCATAATTGTTTCGGGAAAAGTCATCCTGGTTTTTAATCGTTGTCTTATTTGAACCTGCTAAGTCAGCACTGCCTCCAAACAGATATGGTACAGCTTTTGAGACTTCATTCAGGACCTCGCCGGATGAAGCACGGGTAGCTTTCGGATCATCATCTAAGTCATAAATGGGAAGGTTTTTCTCCCAGTTTTCCGGCAGCTCACCCCTTATAGCATGCTCTAATTCATTGCCCGCTTCCGGATATTTTTCTTTATAAGTTTCAAATAAACCGTTCCACTCTTGCTCAGCGTTTTTACCATCTTCAGCAATTTTTTCCCTGAAGTCGTCATACACTTCATCAGGTACATGAAATTCATCATGTTTCCAGCCGTAGTGTTCTTTTGTCAGTTTAACCTCATCTTCTCCCAGCGGGGCGCCATGTGAATCCGCAGAAGCTGACTTATTCGGTGATCCGTAGCCGATGACGGTTTTTACTTCGATCAGTGTCGGCTGATCGGTATTCGCTTTCGCTTCTTTGATAGCGTTGCGGATTTCACTCAAATCATTACCGTCTTCCACCCGGATAACCTGCCAGCCATATGCTTTGAAGCGTTCCTCCGTATTATCCGAAAATGCGCGGTTCAGCTCGCCATCAAGTGAAATGTCATTTGAATCATACAGTGCAATCAGCTTGCCCAATTGTAAATGACCTGCCAGTGATGCGGACTCATGAGAGATGCCCTCCATAAGGTCACCATCACTTACAAGCGCATACGTGTAATGGTCAATAATGGATATATCCTCTTTATTATAGGTTGCTGCAAGATGTGCTTCTGCCATAGCCATACCGACTGACATGGCAATGCCTTGTCCAAGCGGGCCTGTCGTTGCCTCAACCCCGTCAGTATGGTGGACTTCGGGATGGCCCGGTGTTCTGGAATCCCACTGACGGAACGACTTCAGATCATCAATGGTGACATCATAGCCTGATAAATGCAGCAGTCCATATAAAAGCATCGATCCATGACCTGCTGATAAAACGAAGCGGTCCCGGTTAAACCATTTGGAATTACCAGGGTTATGGGTCATGAAATCCGTCCATAATGTATACGCCATCGGTGCAGCGCCCATTGGGAGACCGGGATGACCGGAGCTTGCGTTTTCTACTGCATCAATTGCCAAAGTTCTGATTGTGTTAATGGATAGCTGTTCGATTGTTTCTGACAAAACGATACCCCTTTCCCTTGTTAACATTGATTCGTATCCTTTTTAATTCTATAATGAAACTGTTATTGTAACAAGTCATAACATGATTAATGTTTTTTGTTCTTATCTTGTAAATCACGCACTTTTTTCGGCGTGACATCCCTGCCTTCAGGATCCTTTACGGTCATTGACTTAAACTGATTTTTGAAAGATTTTCGGACATTCTGCAAATATTCTTCGCGGAGCTCCTTTTGTTCAGTCTGTTCCTTAACAGTTAAGCCTTCTTCTTTTGACTTTTTAGCTAATTGATTTATCCGATTAAGCTTTTCTTCTGAAATCATAGATGAAACCTCCTGAAAATCAATAAAGGCGAGAACAATATGACTGTTCCTGCCTTCTAATACTACACGTCAATTTATTCATATTCAAGTGTCGAGATATTCCTGATATCTGCGGTGCACAGTCGCTTTTGAAACAGAGTGCCCCAATCCATTCAATGTATCAGCAATTTCCCGGAAGGTGAGCTCATGCTGTCTCAACCGGACGACTTCTTCAATCGGAAATTCTTTTCGTTCTTTTCCCGGAGCCTTGTTGCGGTTTGACAGATTCTTGCTCGGATCAAATCCATTCTCAACGGCTTTCTTCATACCCCGCTTAATTTTTGCATTATGAATCTTCCGTTGATATTCCTCCACAATACTGACAATCTGCAGCAGCATTGAATCTGCTTCAGACAATTCCAGTTCGCCTTCATACAAAGACGTATAAATATTGACATCCAATTTTCGGAGTTGATGATACAAAGCAATTTTGGTATTCCCCCGCCCCAACCTCGTTTCATCCTGAATAAGCAAACAGTCCGCCCGTTCGTCAGAAAAATAATCCAGCATCCGAAAAACGCCTTCCCGGCTTATTTCATAGCCGCTCGCCTGTTCTTCAATACATTCCGCGACTGTAAAATGATAGGCACCGGCAAGCTTCATCAGTTCTTCTTTCTGCCTTTGCAATGATGTTTCCTGAATTTTTTTATCAGTACTGACCCGGCAATAAATAATTGCTCTCAATTTAATATCCCCTTATAAAGGTTGTTCAAAAGTCCGGTAAAAATGACACATCGAATTTCTTCGTTGGCTTATTGCTCCACTGCTCGAAACCGCGCCGTCTCGAACTTTCTGCCCTCTTTATCCTCCTTTTTGAACACGCACTTATATGTTATCCGCTTGTGATCATCGAAAAATATAAAAATATTAATGCAGATGTAAAAGCTACTAAATAAAATATATCAGTTTTCGTTATTCTTTCAAACATACGAACCATCCTTTCCTTTATAATGACAAGAACTTTTGTTCGGTTTACCTATTATTATATACGAACAAATGATCTTGTCAACAGTTTTTTCGAACGAATGTTTGCTTCACTGAGATGAACATGCTATACTTACTTCAATAAATAATATGTGCGAGGTGTTTAATTGATGACGAAACTTTCAAAGCGGCAGGAAGCCATTCTCGATTATATAAAAGAGCAAGTGGGCGAAAAGGGTTATCCGCCGTCGGTCCGGGAAATCGCAGTGGCTGTGGGGCTTGCTTCCAGTTCAACCGTACACGGCCATTTGGCACGACTGGAAAGTAAGGGGTTTATCAGACGTGACCCTACAAAACCACGGGCAATTGAAGTTTTAGATCTTTCAGAAGAAAGCAATATCCCAAGGGAAGAACCGCGATATGCGCCTGTTATCGGAAAGGTAACCGCTGGCATTCCAATTACCGCCGTGGAAAATATTGAAGAATTTGTTCCTTTGCCAAGTTCGGTAACAGGTACTGATGAGAATCTGTTTGTACTCGTTATTGAGGGAGAAAGCATGATTGAAGCAGGTATATTGGACGGGGATATGGTCATCGTTAAGCAGCAGACTACAGCACAAAATGGTGATATCGTAGTCGGTATGACCGATGAAGATGAAGCCACTGTAAAGCGATTCTTTAAAGAAAAAGACCACATTCGCCTCCAGCCTGAAAACGCAACGTTGGAGCCGCTTATCTATCAAAATGTGACCATTTTGGGCAAAGTAGTCGGTTTGTATCGTAATGTTGAATAGAACAGTAATAAAAACTTAACTGCTTTATAGACCATATTTTATTACTGTAGTTTTATTCAGTTATTGCAGCTATATAATATTCATTCAGTGGGATACTTTTTTCCCCACTGCATGTTAGTTGAAGGAATCGGACTTTACGGGCAGCTAATCCCCCACTTATCTTTCCTGGCTTCCTTGAAATATTGAAGTGAGGGTCTTCCTGCCCGTTAAGGCAGAATAAAACAAGGCTTGGCCATCACAGCAACATGATGCCAAGCCTTGTTTTTAATGTAAATAACATTTGGAATTTTAATAGGTTGTCAAATACTGCTCCCTCTCCCATGGATGAACAGTCGTACGGAACATATCCCATTCAATCGTTTTTGCTTCAACGAAATGTTCATATAAGTGTTCGCCCAGTGCTTCAACAACCGTCTCATCTTTCTGCATTTCCAACAAAGCGTCCTTAAGTGTTTCAGGCAAACTCTTGACACCATTCGCTTCACGCTCTTTTTTGTCCATATCGTATATGTTCTGATCAACTGATTCAGGCGGTGTTAATTTGTTTTCAACACCATCCAGTCCGCTTGCAAGCAACACTGACATCGCCATATATGGATTGGCGGCAGGATCAACACTTCGCACTTCAATACGGGTGCTTAAACCGCGGGAGTACGGAATGCGGACAAGCGGACTCCTGTTTGTGCCGGACCACGCTACATAACATGGCGCCTCATAGCCTGGAACCAGTCGTTTATACGAATTTACCGTCGGATTCGTAACTGCTGTGAAGTTTGTGGCATGTTTAATTACCCCGGCAGTGAACTGATAAGCAACATCGCTTAATTGCATTTCCCCATCTTTATCAAAAAACGCATTTTCGCCATTCCTGAATAAAGACATATTGACATGCATTCCGGAACCATTGACCCCGAAGAGCGGTTTTGGCATAAAGGTCGCATGCAGGTTATGTTTTCTTGCAATTGTCCTGACGACCAATTTAAATGTTTGAATATCATCGGCATGTTTAACAGCATCTGAATACTTAAAATCAATTTCGTGCTGACCTGGTGCACCTTCGTGATGTGATGCTTCAATTTCAAAACCCATTTCTTCCAGTTCCAGAACAATATCCCGCCGGCAGTTTTCACCCAGATCTGTTGGTGCCAGATCAAAATAGCCGCCGCGATCATTCAGTTCCAATGAAGGCTGGCCCTTCTCATCCAGTTTGAACAGAAAGAATTCCGGTTCTGTACCTATATTGAACGCATCAAAACCGAGCTCTTCCATTTTCTGAAGCTTTCGTTTTAAATTGTAACGCGGGCATCCCGCAAATGGGGTCCCATCAGGATTATATATATCACAAATAAACCGGGCCACTTTCCCTTTTTCCGAGGTCCATGGAAATACCACAAATGAATCCAGATCAGGATGCAGGTACATGTCGGATTCCTCAATACGGACAAACCCTTCGATGGATGAGCCATCGAACATCATTTTATTGTCCAATGCTTTATCCAATTGACTGAGCGGAATCTCAACATTTTTGATATTTCCAAGCATGTCGGTAAATTGAAGCCGGATAAATCGGACATTTTCTTCCTCGATTCGTTTCATGATTTGTGCTCTCGTTAAGCCTGATGCCATTTAATTTCCTCCTAAGTCATTTTTAACAGCATATCAATCGACCACCATAAACCTTATTCCTTTATATTAGAGACATCGGAACGCTATGTAAAGTTATAACACTAACGTAAATTTTTCAGACCTGCTCTCAGTCGGTTAAAAATATTAATTCTTTCTCAACTAAATGATTAACTGCTGATTCAAGCGCAATTTTCACATGAGCATATGTTAACCCCCCTTGCACAAATGCTGTATATGGTTCCCTGATCGGGCCGTCTGCAGTCAATTCAAGACTCGCACCTTGTATAAACGTACCAGCCGCCATAATGACCTCATCCTGATAACCGGGCATTCCGCTCGGGTACGGGGTAACAAAGGCGTTAACCGGTGAATTTTGCTGGATCGCTTGGCAAAATGCAACCATGTTCTCCGCATTGTTAAAAGTAACCGTCTGAATCAGATCTGTACGAAACGTTTCATAACCCGGGCTTGTCCGAAAGCCTGCCAATTCTAAAAATCTCGCCGTCAAGACAGCACCTTTTAAAGCTTCCCCAACAATGTTCGGTGCCATAAAAAGACCCTGAAACATCTCCTGTAAGGTGTTAAATGTTGCACCAGTTTCCTTTCCAAGTCCTGGTGCTGTCAGGCGATTGGCACATTGTTCTACATACGATTCTTTCCCGGCAATATATCCGCCCGCACGGACAAGTCCGCCTCCCGGGTTTTTAATCAGCGACCCTGCGATAACATCTGCACCTGCATGCAGTGGTTCGCGTTCCTCAGTGAACTCGCCATAGCAATTATCAACGAATATAATCGCGTGTTCATTTATCGATTTGACAAAGCGGACCATTTCTTCAATTTCGCTGATTGTAAAAGACGGTCTGTCGTCATAACCTTTTGAACGCTGAACGCCAATTACTTTCGTTTTTGGAGACAGTTTTCGCCTGACTCCGGGATAGTCAACTGAGCCGTCATCCAGTAAATCGACCTGATTATATGTAATATGAAAATCGGCTAATGAGCCACTATGCTGACCGTTTATGCCAATAACCGTTTCTAATGTGTCGTAAGGTTTACCGGTAATATACAACAATTCCTCGCCCGGCCGCAAAAGGCCGAACAGAGCGGTTGATATGGCATGAGTCCCGGAAACGATCTGCGGTCTGACGAGCGCATCTTCCCCTCCGAACACATCAGCATAGACTCTTTCCAATGTTTCCCGGCCCAAATCATCATACCCATAACCAGTGGTCGAATAAAAATGAGTATCACTGACACGGTTGGATTTGAAAGCATCAAGCACCCGCCTCTGACTCATTTCGGTTACCGCTGAGATATTTGCGTGCTGCTGTTTACAGTCATGTTCTGCCTGTGTTATTAAATTTTTCAACATCAATAACTTAATGCTCCTTTAATAAGCTTTTCAGAGGATGACTTTGCCGGATATACCCACTGATAGAGTATACATTTGCATTTTCCCGAAAAAAACGCTCTGTGACGATTGTTTCCTGATCCAATCGGTACAGCAATTTTCCCTGGTCGGGATTTAAATTCACGGTATACCAGTCCCATTCATCCTTCAATGTTTCCTCCAGCTTCCTCAGCAGCCGGTGGATGTCTGACGGTTCAAGTGCGCTAATGAAAATATTGGGATGATGCATCGGAATAAAATCCTCATCAATAAGATCTTTTTTATTATACACCATCAGCTTCGGTATAATATCAGCATCCAGATCGTGAAGTAAGTTGTTCACTGTCTTTTGCTGCTGTTCTAAATCGGGATTTGCTGCATCAACCACATGCAGGATGAAATCTGCCTCGGTCACTTCTTCCAGCGTTGACCTGAATGCGGCAATCAATGATGTTGGCAGGTCTTGAATAAATCCTACCGTATCTGTTACCAAAGTCTGAAAACCTGATGGCAGCTGGATTCTGCGTGTCAAAGGATCCAGTGTGGCAAATAATTGATTCTCGACCAGCGCATCGCTTTGTGTCAGCTGATTAAATAAAGTCGATTTTCCAGCATTTGTATAACCTACAATAGCTACCTGAAAAACGTCGTTTATTTTTCGGCGCCTGCGGTATTGTTCCCGCTGCCTGACGACTTGTTTTAACTTTCTTTTAATATCATCAATCCGGCTTCTTATATGGCGTTGGTCCGTTTCGAGCTTTGTCTCCCCCGGTCCCCGTGTTCCTATTCCTGCCCCCAGACGTGACATTTCCTCACCTCGTCCGCGGAGTCTTGGCAAGGTGTACTCCAGCTGGGCGAGCTCAACCTGCAATTTACCTTCTTTTGTCCGAGCACGCTTAGCGAATATATCCAAAATTAACTGACTTCGGTCAATGACTTGAATGCCAATGTGATCAGTCAGATTACGCAATTGTCCCGGTGATAGCTCATCGTTTGAGATAACTAAATCAGCATCCATTTCCTCTGCTGTCTCCCGTATCTCATCCATTTTTCCTTCGCCGATATAAAAGGCAGGGTGAATTCGCTGCCGATTTTGGGTGATCACTTTATCAACAGAACCCCCTGCCGTTTTAGAAAGCGACTTAAGTTCGTCAAGTGAAGATTCAAAACGCATATCATTATCTCCGGGCATTTTTACAGCTATTGCTATTATCCTTTCCTGCATGTCAAAACCTCTTCTCTAACCAATTGGTGTATCCAATATTTATCATAGCAAAGAACAATTCTCACTACAATTCGACTTCATTCAATGTCAAGACACAAGTCCTCGGCGGTTAAGTAAATCAGATCGTTAACTGAAAATGTCTCCTTCGTTAATAATCTCATTGCATGAAGTCTGATGGATTGCTCAACAACATTACGAATGTACCGTGCATTAGAAAAATTGTACTGCGTTTGGCGTTTCACTTTATATAAATGTGTCCGCAGCTTCCATTCGGCTTCTTTTGTCAGCTCATATTCCCTGCTCTGGACCATTTGTTCCGCAATCTTTATGAGCTGGGTTGTATCATAATCCTGAAAATCCAATATAAACGGAAATCTGGATTTCAAACCGGGATTCAGCGTCAAAAAACGCTCCATTTCAAATGGATAACCGGCCAATATCAATACAAAATCATTATGATTGTCTTCCATATGTTTTACCAAAGCATCAATTGCCTCTTTGCCAAAATCCTTTTCGCCGCCTCGGGCCAGGGAGTATGCTTCATCGATAAACAAAACGCCTCCCATCGCCTTCTGGATAATGGTCCGGGTTTTTTGTGCTGTTTGCCCAATGTATTCGCCAACCAGATCGGCCCGCTCCGCTTCAATGAAATGTCCTTTCGAAAGCAGATTCATCTCAAAATACATCCTGGCCAGTTTTCGGGCAACCGTCGTTTTTCCGGTTCCGGGGTTGCCTTTAAATAACATATGAAGCACTTGTCTTGTACCGGACAGTCCGATTTCTTTCCGTTTTTCATTAATGACAATCGTGGCATATATTTCCTTTATGGTCTGCTTTAATCGTTTCATGCCGATGAACGAGGAAAATTCTGCATCAATATGCGAAAAGGTATTACTTTCAGTTGAGTTCTGTTTGTCTTTATCAGTTGTTGCATCGCGGTGATTATCCTGCAGTATAATATTAATTTGACCATTTTTATTTCGATGTTTTTGCGTTTCCACATGATCACTCCTTCGTCACGATAGCATACGTGCCGAAAGAGTGAGATGTGACAAACGCCCATTTTAGTGAAACTTCATTCAGTGGACTTGCAAGATAATGATTCAAACAGACAAGAGGCTGGGGCAAAAGTATTGAATCAAAGACAAATCCGAACTATGATTCAAAATTCGTGAGTTAGATTTCGAATCAGTTCGGATTTGTCTTTTTATAGTATAATGGGTTTCCACCAAAACAGCGAAGTATTTTTCCGCAGCGATGTGTAAGACTTACCTAAACATTACACTAAAGTATTTTGGTTATTATCATTCATCTTTAATGATGAACGTTTTAGTGATGTCCCAGCCCAAATTAAACCTTTATGATTATTCTTTCTCTAGTGAGATATTTTTTACCGGGGCAAATGTGGAGATAGCGTGTTTGAAAAGCAGCTGCTGTCTCCCGTCTGTTTCAATTAATACCGTAAAATTATCAAATGCCTTAACGACCCCTCGCAGCTGAAAACCGTTAGTCAGAAATACTGTTACCGAAACATGATCCTTTCTGAGTTTATTTAAATATTGATCCTGAATGTTTACCGACTGTGCCATTCTATTTCCTCCTCTTTTCTATCTGTATTTAAATACTTCTATATATTTTACAACTTTCCTGCTAAGTCAGTTAAAATATTTCTAAATATTTCTTCGCTTGATTCGGGCGTCACCGTATACCAATTGACATTCATTTTATTTTTAAACCACGTATACTGCCGTTTTGCATAGCGTCTGGAATTCCGTTTCAGAAGATTTACCGTATCTTCAAATGACTGCTCACCTTTAAAATAAGATATAAACTCTTTGTACCCGATTCCGCGCATCGCCTGATGATTTTCATAGCCTTGTTCATACAGAGCTTTGACCTCATTCAAAAGTCCTTCTTCCAGCATACGGTCGACTCGCTCATTTATTCGTTCGTACAAAAGATTACGGTCCATTTCCAAACCTATAAAAACAGGGTGATACGGCGAATTCTCTGATTGGCTTTTTTGGTATTCAGACATCGTAATCCCGGTTGTTTCATAGATTTCCAACGCGCGGATAAGGCGTCTGTGATTATTCGGGTGAATTTTCGCAGCCTGCTCCGGATCTATCTCTTTCAAACGTCTATGCATGACAGCAGATCCTTGGTCATTAAGCTCGCTTTCCAACTGTTTGGTTACGTTTTCGTCCCGTCTCTGATTGGAAAAATGGTAATCATATAGGGCGGCCTGGATATACAGACCGCTTCCACCGGCAATAATCGGCAATTTTCCACGTGAATCTATTTTATCTATGTAGTGCTGGACAAATTTTTGATAATCAGCAACCGAAAAGGGTTCTTCGGGATTTTTAATATCAATCAAATAATGGGGAACCCCATGTTTCTCCTCCTCTGACACTTTTGCAGTACCAATGTCCAGACCTTTGTATACTTGCATGGAATCCCCGCTGATGACCTCTCCGTTGAAATGGCTGGCAATGTCAATGCTCAGCCGCGTTTTTCCTACAGCAGTTGGTCCTACAATTGATATGATTTTCTGTTTCATCAGCATTCCCCTATATATCTTTATTCATACGCGCGATAAGCATGCAGCATCCAGATGTATTTTTCCAGTTTGCTTTGCAGGGTTACAAGCAAATCGACTGTCGGTTCATCATGTAAGTCATCGGCAAGAGGAATCCCTTCCTCTTTTATTTCAGTTATCATCTGTCGATAATCCTCAACCAATTGTGCTGTTATTTCATCTTCTTTATCATCAGCCGTTGCTTCCACGAGCGTTGTTTCTTTCATATATTTCGTCATCGTTGCCAGTGGCTTGCCGTCAATCATCAACACTCTTTCCGCAATTTCATCCAGGTCTTCAGCCATGGTGTTATACATGTCTTCGAATACGTTATGTAATTGAAAGAAATGTCTTCCCTGGATAAACCAGTGATAACGGTGAAGTTTTACATACATGACAAAATAATTGGATAACAGCTGATTTAAAGAATTGATCAGTTTTTGATTATCCACAGGCAGCACCTCACAATCTTTTTCAGTAGTTTCTGCGAGGCGTGCCAAATTTATACATGACCCGTTTAATCATGACTGATTTTGCCGATTTTTAGCATTTGTTTATTCTCAAATTATATCTTATATAATAACGTAACTCAATCATTATTTGCGAACATTTGTTTTTGATTGGCCAAATTGTGGTCATTTCTGTGATCAACCAGAATTGCTTCCTGCTTAAACTGGACAACCTTCCAGCAGATAAATAAGTCCAGGTCCGCTGCAGCTGCAAAATTGTTCCGTCAGATTTGCCTCCTATTTTTTATCCAGTTTTTGGTATGACACGACTAATATATGAGATTTCATATAACGATAACATCAAAACTTATCATAGCCGGCGTTTCTCACTGGGGTCAAATGACAAAAACAGCCGAGAAAGACCGACTTTTCTGTCAGCTTCTGGACAAATTCTCATATGGGCGGATGTAGTATTTCAGCTTTGTACAGCTGGTCTGCCCCGCAGCCAGTGGGAATCAATCTACCATTACGTCAACCAACGCACCGCTCTTCCCTCTGTATTTATTAATTTAGATTTTGCTTAAAACAACAATCAAAAAATATTTTAAAAAATATCTTGACATCAATATGGGTTTCTAATAATATTTCGTTAAATAAAGTATTAAATTTTGAAAACATTGTGATAAGTTGCCGCGCAGAATTTAAAAATAATCAAGCGGCAACCAGTTTTCAGGATATAATGTAAGCGCTTTCCGTTCCGCCAATGGGAAAAATCTTTCCGAAATGTTTGCTCAGAAGCCAATTTTCCAAGGGAGGTAAAATCGATGACTACGGATCACTCAACAAGCGTAAGAAGGGATTTTCAGAATTTGTTCAGCCCCTTCCGGATTGGTTGCCGCGAAGTGAAAAACCGGATAGTATCAACCGCTCATGCGCCGGGGTTTGATTCAGGTTTGTTAAACAAACGCCATGTTGACTACCTTGAACGTAAGGCAGCTGGCGGCGCCGGTTTGATTATGGCCTTTGGTTCGGCAAGTGTGTACAAATATTCTTCAGCCTCGTATGGTTCAGTCAGCTTATGGGACCCTGAAAACGAATCATTATTAGAAGACCTTGCAGATAAAGTGCATGCTCACGGCGGGTTGATTATGTCTCAAGCCACCCACATGGGCAGACGAGGAGATTCCTCGATTAGCGGCCGTCCTTTACAAGCGCCATCTGCTATTTCAGAAGGGGTCCATCGTGAAACACCACATGTTTTGCGTATTGAAGAAATACCGCCGGTTATCGATGCCTTTGCTGATGCTGCAGCAAGGCTGGAACGATGCGGCTGGGATGGGATTGAGATCACTTCTTTCTCGGGGCATTTGATTGAACAATTCTGGAGCCCAGCCATCAACAAGCGGACAGACCGCTATGGAGGTGACTTGACCGGACGCATGCGTTTTTCCGAAGAGGTGATTGAAGCAGTTGCTGAGGCCGTATCCGATGATTTTATTATTGGTTTTAGAATGACTGGCGATCCTGTTACGGACGATCTGGGTCTTGACCAGGATGACATGCTCGAGATTGCCGAGAGACTTGATCGTTTGGGCCACATTGACCTATTTCATATTTCTGGCGGAAATGCTGCAACCTATGCTGCCCAATCAGCGGTTGTTCCAGGTGATACCTTTGCTCGCAGTACGTTTAACCACGCGGCACATAGAATGAAAGAAAATCTATCAGCCCCGGTATTGGTTGCCGGACGAATCCTCGAGCCCGAGCAGGCGGAAGAGGCCCTGGTCAATGAAGATTGTGATTTAGTAGGTATGACCCGGGCCATTATCGCAGATCCGGAGTTACCTCAAAAAACAATGGCAGGAGAACTGTCTCAAATCCGCCCGTGCAACGCTTGTACGGAAGGATGCATTGGCAGATTGTATATGGGCATGCCCATCATTTGCACCGTTAATCCTGCCATCGGCGACAGTTCTTTAGAAAATTTCGAGCCGGCTGATTATACGCGGCGCGTACTCATCGTTGGCGGCGGACCTGCAGGGATGGAGGCTGCACGTGTGGCTGCTGCACGCTGGCATGACGTCATGCTTTTGGAGCGCGGCGATAGGCTTGGAGGACAAATGACAGCCGCTGTAGCCGCTCCCGAACGACCGCACTATGGCAGACACATAGAGTGGCTTAAAAAGGAACTCGAGCGGCTAAATGTTGATGTACGGCTCAAAACGGCAGTGACGCCTGACAGTCTAATCGAACTGGATCCCGATAAGGTTGTGCTTGCAACAGGATCCTATCCGGACATTCTCACTGCAGCCGGCGACGTCACAGCGCGTTGTGTGACAGATATTGCAATTCTTGAACAAGACGTATCCATTGAAAAAGATGAGCGGGTTATGGTCTATGATCGTGAGGGAAAGTTTCGCGGAGCCAGTATAGCCAATTTCGCCGCAAATGCCGGTGCCTCTCAGGTTGAATTAGTCACACCGTTGTGGTCTGTCTGTGAAGATCTTGACGCCATGCAAAAACCGGAGTTGTATCGTCTGCTTGCTGAAAATCAAGTTGTCCTCTCCCCAAATCAACAGCTTGCAGGACAAAAGGATGGTTACCTCCTTTTAAATGACGTCTGGTCCGGAAACAAACGGCTGGCAGATGAGGCTGATCTGGTGGTATTCGTTGGGTATCAAACGGCAGAAGATGCACTTTACGAGCAAATGAAACAGGCAGATCCCCAGCTTAATGTTCAAATAATCGGTGACGCGATTGCACCAAGGCGTCTAAGCGATGCCATATCCGAGGGCGTCCGGATCGGCAGCATACTTTAATGAAATATTGTGATGCACGGACATCATAGTCATCAAGCAAATGACGCTGTCAGTAGCTCTATCAAACGTTCAATTGCTAAAAATTTTTTGGAAAAATCTGAATAGACACACCGTATAGGCGTCCAAAAAATCCTTGAATGGGCTGCTCAAAACGAGTTATATTATCATAACATATAATGTAAGCGCTTCATTAATCAATTGTTTTCAGTTCAGAAGTAAGGCAATTAACATATAAAGGGGGTATGATACGCAAGTCAGTTGATAAGGACTGACATCAATATTTTACACGAGGCGATTGTGGGTGGTCCGGGTTGTTACCAAGTCTCTGATAGATCGAACGTTTGGGATTTCGGCGGCAAGTGCCGGATTCAAATGCCGATCATCAACAGTAAAGTACCTTTTACGAAAATGGGAATTATATTCCTTTAAAACAAAAGGAGGCAATCGGTTTGTCTATTGAAGGAAAACCTCTATCAGAGTTTAAAACGTCTAACGATCTCGAGGAAGCGGGCGTGCAAAGACACGTTCCGGTCAATTTGCGTCAAAGCGGGGATAACGGCTCACGCATGCTTATATCGCAAAGAGTGCGCAAGTCCCCATTCTGGCACCTTTCCGAAGAATCCGGGTCATGGTGCTATTCGGTTTACAACAACATGTACCACCCGCGTGCCTATATTCCGATGGAGGAGGGCGGTCTCCTCAAGGAATACGAATATCTCACCGAACACGTCACACTTTGGAATGTCGCGGTAGAGCGGCAGATCCAGGTGAAAGGCCCCGATGCCCCGAGGCTGGTGGACTTGGCAATTACGCGTTCGGTCGAGAAAGTCAAGACAGGAAAAGCCCGCTACGTTATTTTATGCAATAACGAAGGCGGCATCATCAATGATCCGGTTCTCCTCCGTCCGTATAAGGATGAGTTTTGGTTCTCTTTATCCGACAGCGACGTGTCGCTGTGGCTACAGGCACTTAAAATCATGAACAACTTTGATTGTACAGTACGCGAAATCGATGTGGCTCCCGTACAAATTCAAGGACCAAAATCAACATCACTCATGGTCGATTTATTTGGCGAGCGCATTCATGACGTTCCTTACTACGGGCTGATGGAAGGGGAAGTGAACGATTGTCCCGTCATTGTGTCCCGCACGGGTTTCTCGGGTGAAGCAGGCTTTGAGATTTATCTCTATAATGCCAGCATCAATGCCGAACAGTTCTGGTATCCTCTCCTCGAGGCGGGTAAACCATACAATCTAAAAGTGATTGCTCCAGGCCATATCCGGCGGCTTGAAGCGGGAATCCTTTCCTATGGACAGGATATGGACCAGGAGACCAACCCATACCAAGTGGGCTTAGGGTGGCAAGTGGACCTGACTAAATCCCAATTTATCGGCAAAGAAGCCCTAACCCGCATTAAAAACGAAGGTGTCACTAAAAAACTCGTCGGGCTGAAATTCGGCGGCAAAAAGATCGACTGGTACCCGGCCGATTTCTATATGGTTTACGCGGAAAACGGTACGAAGCTGATTGGCTATGTCACCTCTGCCTTCTATTCGCCAAATCAGGGGTGCAACATTGGTTACGCAATGCTGCCCAATTTGTTCAGTATGATTGGAACCCAGCTTGAGGTATTCCTGCCCGAACCATATGCCAGCGGGCGTGTTCCGGCGGAGGTTGCGCAAACGCCGTTCAAGACTTCTGAAAACCCCGGGACGGGATATACCCAGACCGGCCGAAAGCTTGAGACGTGATAATACGCGATGCAGCGGGTCTGTTTACAAACAGGCCCGCTGCACAGATATTTCGCTATTGAGAATTGAATCTCTTTAAAGGCACTTTAGCCACTGATCGTTAGAGGACTTCACAAAATCATGACGGCCCTATTACAGGTGTCATGTAGCTTGCCTTACAATGATCATATTTAAAAGAAAGTAGGGATGAACATGATGGATCAGCAATCTTCAGCGGCTCTGTTCAATCAAACGGGGGGGCCCCGCTTTGAACTCATACCCGCTAAGGGCATCGTTGAACGGGCCACAGCGTCCCTCCCTTCCCATGCCACGTTGACAATCACCTGCTCACCGACAAATGGTATCGACGCTACGATTGATAAATCAATCGCTTTAGCGCCTCATTTCGCTCAGGTTATTCCCCATATTGCAGCGCGGATGATCCGAAGTAAAGAACATCTTACCACAGTTCTTGATCGTCTCGCTGAGAATGATTTGAACGAAATATTTATCGTTGGAGGCGATCAGGAAAAACCACTGGGCCCGTATCATCATGGCCTTGACTTATTGCAGTCCTTGGCCACACACGAAAACGGGCCGCATCGGATCGGTATTCCTGCGTATCCCGAAGGGCACCCGCATATCGATACAGACACACTCAATCAGGATTTTGCAGCAAAAGCCCCCCTTGCACATTACGCCGTAACACAAATGTGTTTTGATTCCGGGCAGGTCCTTGCCTGGCTGCAGCAGCAGCGCGCATCCGGTCTGCAGCTGCCGTGCTATCTGGGCCTACCAGGTCCCGTGAAATTGGACAAATTGCTTCGCATCGCACCCCGTATTGGTGTCACTGATTCACTCCGCTTCCTCAGAAAAAACCTGAAATTATCGAGTAGACTGATGCGCGGCTATGATCCCGGCACTTTGGTGAACGCCTACACCCCGTACTTAAATGAATCAGACTTTTGTATCGCAGGCTTTCACATTTACACGTTTAACGAACTAGACACCCTTAAAAAAGCGGGAGGTGTATAACCATACCACCTCCGCTTTGTTTATTACATGACCCGTTTAA
>Ga0079226_10000359_pt1 | contig 31649 bp, 30 predicted proteins | sample Poulit2014_FD_76345 | JGI IMG/M metagenome (GOLD analysis project Ga0079226, IMG submission 76345) | Agricultural soil microbial communities from Georgia to study Nitrogen management - Poultry litter 2014 | ecosystem: Environmental > Terrestrial > Soil > Agricultural land | place: USA: Georgia...
ACAAATACAACCCCCACACAGATGACCTAAACCCCTGTAGGAGCTGGCCATGCCAGCGACAATACACTGCAGACGATGCCATATGTGCAGATTTAAAGCCCGCAGACCTAAGGCATGGCCTCCTTCTACTTAAATTTGTCGCACAGGGCCTGGGCTTCGGCAATATCTAAGGTGCCTTCATAAATCGCACGACCGGTAATAGCACCAACAATTCCGGGGGCGCGGGCATCCAGTAACGCTTGCACATCACCAATATTATGAATACCGCCAGAGGCAATCACCGGAATACTGGTGGCGCGAGACAAAGCAGCAGTGGCCTCAACATTACAGCCCTGCATCATGCCGTCTTTGGCAATATCGGTGTAGACAATGGCCGATACACCATCCGCCTCAAAGCGCTTGGCCAAATCCACCACTTGCAGCTCACTGGTCTCAGCCCAGCCATCAGTGGCGACAAAACCATCGCGGGCATCCAGTCCAACAATCACTTTGCCTGGGAAAGCTTTACAGGCTTCGGCAACAAATTCCGGCTCTTTCACCGCTTTGGTACCGATAATCACATAGCTCACCCCAGCACGCACGTAATGCTCAATGGTCTCTAAGGTGCGAATACCACCGCCAATTTGAATCGGCAGCTCTGGATAACGGGCGGCAATCGCAGTCACCACTTCACCATTCACCGGCGCGCCGGCAAAGGCACCATTTAAATCCACTAAGTGCAAGCGACGGCAACCCGCCTCAACCCACTTGGCAGCCATTTCCACTGGATCATTTGAAAAAACAGTGGAATCTTCCATACGTCCTTGGCGCAGTCGTACACAAGCACCATCTTTTAAATCAATCGCGGGAATAATCAGCATTCAATCAGCCTGTCTATAAAATAAAGTCAATTAACCAGCTCAGCGCTAGGCACTACCAATGCCCATCCCAAGCCACAAAGTTTTGTAAGAGCTGCAAGCCATGGGTATGACTTTTTTCAGGGTGAAACTGCACAGCAAAACGCGCACCATCGGCTACCGCTGCAGCAAACTCAACACCATACTGACAGCTACCCGCCACTTGGCGCGGGTTCTCAGCGTCCACATAATAGCTGTGCACAAAGTAAAAGCGGGCCTGATCTGGAATGCCATGCCACATCGGGTGCGGCAACTGTTGAGTCACCTCATTCCAGCCCATATGGGGGACTTTTAAATGCTGCTCCCCCTCATACAGTTCTGGGCCAAAAGCACGTACTCGGCCTGATAGCAGGGCTAAGCCGTCCACCCCACCACTTTCTTCACTGCTCTCAAATAAAGCTTGCATGCCCACACAAATGCCTAAAAAAGGCCGGTCGCTGCTCACTTCACGGATCACTTCCAACAACTCATGTTGCGCCATATGCGCCATGCAGTCACCTATGGCGCCGACCCCAGGCAACACCACCCGATCCGCATCGCGAATCACTTGCGGATCCTTGGTGATTTGTACCCGCACCGAGCCGACATGCTCCAGCGCTTTACCCACTGAATGTAGGTTGCCCATGCCGTAATCAATGACGGCGATGCTTTGCATCACAGGCTACCTTTAGTGGAAGGCATCCGGCCTTCCATACGCGGATCAACTTCCAGCGCCATGCGCAACGCACGACCAAAGGCTTTAAACACTGTTTCAATCTGGTGGTGAGTATTGGTGCCACGCAGATTATCAATGTGCAGAGTCACTTGCGCGTGATTAACAAAGCCTTGGAAGAACTCTTGGAATAAATCCACATCAAAGCCGCCAACTAAGGCACGGGAAAAAGGCACATGCATTTGCAGACCAGGACGGCCTGAGAAGTCTAATGCCACTCGCGATAAGGACTCATCCATTGGCACATAGGAATGACCATAACGGCGTAAGCCACGCTTATCACCCACTGCCTTGGCAAACGCCTGTCCCAAGGTAATGCCCACATCTTCAACTGTGTGGTGATCATCAATATGGGTATCACCCACGCATTCAATATCCAAATCGATCAAACCATGGCGCGCAACTTGATCCAACATGTGTTCCATAAAAGGCACACCAATGGCAAAACGTCCCTCACCAGTACCATCTAAGTTGATAGTAGCTTTAATTTGCGTTTCAAGGGTATTACGTTCAACACTAACCTTACGTTCGGTCATTATTTGCTCCACCGCTAATAGCCGCATAACACGGCAGGTTTGTCTCATTAATAACTCATTATAAGCCGGCAATGACTATCACCGCTACCGATAGAGGTTTTTGGACGGTACACTAACCCTCTGTTTAGGAGTTTTTGTCATGCCTGTTTATTTTGAAGACGCTGTTGAATTTAGCGCACAAGACCTTGCCGACCTTGAAAAAATCTATGCTGATGCACCAGACTGGTTACTGCCCCCTTATGCTGATGCCGCAACACTGATCCAGCAAGGCATCCAACAACAAAATCTAGTCGTGGCACGTTTTAATAGCCGTTTACTGGGCGCAGCCCTATTAAACAAACACGCCAATGTTTGGACCCTTTCACATTTGTGTGTGCGCGCCTTAACTCGCCGGCGTGGGGTAGCCCGTCGACTGGTTGATGAAGCACACCGCTTAGCACAAGAAGCGCAAGCCAAATTACAAATAGCCATTCCCAGCGCGCAAACAGAGATGATCCAATTGGCACAGAGCAAGTCATTGCAAGTGATAAGCACAGACTGACCCACAGTCACAGCTGTTTTCCAAACTAAGCTGGCATACACTTGAGCTAACGTCATATTTTCAAATAAGGAATCAGCCCGTGAAATCTTTAAGTAAGTTAATCGGTCTGTTGCTATTGGGCATACTACTGATACTGGTAGCCGCCGGATTTGCATTGACCCATTTTTTTGACCCCAATGACTATAAAGAAGAAATCCGCGAGCAAGCCCTCAAACACGCCAATCTTGAGTTGCAACTCAAGGGTGATATTGGCTGGAGTTTGTTTCCTTGGTTGGGTATAGAAATCACTGACGCCACAGTCGCCAGCGCCAGCACTCCTAACGATCCCTTTGCTGATTTACGTTTACTGGGTTTATCGGTCAAGGTGCTGCCGCTGTTGCGTAAAGAAATTCAAATGAGCGATATTCGCATCGACGGCTTAAACCTTAACCTGCATCGCAACGCTCAAGGTGTCGGTAACTGGGAGCACATTGGCCAGCCCCACAGCGCTGTAGAGCCCAGCAGCCAAGAGCCCCAACCAAGCAGCAGCGTTAAGCAAGCAGTGAACGAAACATCTGCACCAACAGCACCTGCCAGCCAAGCATTGAAAATCAATATCAACAGCTTGATTGTGAACGGTGCGCGAATTGATTACCTCGATGAACAAAGCGGCCAGCAATTTAATTTAGAAAGCGTGCAACTGACCACAGGTGCGATTCGCGATGCGGAGCCCATTGCTTTAAAACTGTCCGGCTTTTTAGCCAATGCCAAGCCTTTGCTGCGCGCACGCATTGAACTGACCACTAAAGCCAGCATTGACCAACAACTGCAACGTTACCTGCTGGATGACTTAAGAATCGCTGGCGAAGCCTCCGGTGAACCCTTTAACGGTAAAACCGCAAATTTTAGCGCGCGCGGTAATCTGCTGTATGACCAGGGCGCCAATGTTGCACGCTGGGATAACTTAAGACTGTCAGTTAACCAGCTGAAAGCTCTCGGCGAGTTGCAAGCCAAGCAACTGGACACCGATCTGCAGCTCAGCGGTGCCCTGTCTGTAGCACCGGTTAATCTACAAGAGTTTCTGAAAGGGGTGGGTATTGAGTTGCCCGCCATGGCAGACAAAAAAGCACTCAGCCATTTTGAATTCAATAGCCGCTTGCAAGGTACCAGCAATAGCCTGCTGTTTAATGAAATGGCGCTGAGCTTTGACCAAAGCGCCTTTACCGGCAGTGCTGGCATCAAAGATTTTCAATCAACCCTGCTGTATGCACAACTACAGGGTGATCAGCTGGATGTAAATCGCTATCTGCCACCAGCGGAAAAGCAGACGACCAGTGCCCGCCAAGCTGAGGTTAAGCAGCAAACTGAGCAAGCCGGAGGTGCGGGCACCACACCACTTCCCAAGGCACCCTCCAGTACCGCCTGGAGTACAGAACCCATGCTGCCCATGGAACAGCTGGCCAAGATCAATGCTGATCTACAGCTGACCCTCAATGAGCTGCGCATTGATGCTTTCGAGATTAGCCAAGCCAAACTGGACCTAGCAGCCAAGCAAGGTGTTATCACCCTCAAAAACTTACAGGGCAGACTGTTTAATGGTGAGTTTCAAACCAGCGCCAGCTTGGACAGCACTGCTCAACAGCCGCTGCTCACCCTTAAACACCGCACACAAAATGTGCCGGTGGAAAAAGTACTCGCCGCTTTAGATGAAGAAGTGGTGGTTACAGGCTTGCTGGATAACACAATGGATCTGCGTACCCGTGGTAATAGCCAACAAGCTTGGGTGAATAACCTGAATGGTAAACTGGACTTTGCCTTGCACGAAGGTGTTCTGCCCGGCGCTGACCTTGAGCGCCAGCTGTGCCTAGGCATCGCCACTTTAAATCGTAAGCGCTTGCAGCCCAGCACAGGCAGTCAAGACACACGCTTTAATGATCTCAACGGCAGCTTAAATATCCGTAATGGAGTTGCCCATAACCCTGACTTGCGGGTAGCGATTCCAGGTCTGGCAGTCAACGGCAAAGGTGATATTGATTTACGGGTACTCAGCCTTGATTACTCGTTAGGCATCTTAATCCAAGGCAATACCCAGCCCATGGCCGATCCTGCCTGTCAGGTCAATAAAAACTTGGCCAATATTGAGTGGCCCGTACGTTGCCGCGGCCCACTAGAACTCGGCGCCAAAGCCTGCCGCATTGATCAGGATGCGTTAGGTCAAATCGCTGCACAAATGGCCACTCATAAATTAACTGAGAAAATCGACAAGAAAATCTCTGAAAAACTCGATAAAAACCTAAACCCTGACATCAAAGATGCCATCAAGGGGTTATTTAACCGATGAAACCTGAGGCATTTGCCCCAGCTGTGTTGGCTTGGTACCACGAGCACGGTCGGAAAGACTTGCCCTGGCAGCAAGACACCACCCCTTACCGGGTCTGGGTTTCGGAAATTATGCTGCAACAAACCCAAGTCACCACAGTACTGGATTATTTCACTCGCTTTATGCAGCGCATGCCCAGTGTTGAGAAACTGGCGGCAGCACCCTTGGATGAAGTGCTGCACCTGTGGACCGGGCTGGGTTACTACACCCGCGCCCGCAATCTGCATAAAACCGCACAAATCATTTGCGACACTTACCAAGGTGAATTGCCACGCTGCGCGGCCACCCTCGCCACTTTACCCGGCATAGGTCCCTCCACCGCTGGAGCAATTGCCAGCTTAAGCATGGAGCTGCGTGCCCCCATTTTGGACGGCAATGTTAAACGGGTACTGGCTCGCTACAGCGCCGAAACCCACTACCCAGGCAGCAGCCAAGCCAGTAAACGCCTCTGGCAGCTCTCAGAGCAGCTGACGCCATACAGCGAGGTGGCTGCTTACACTCAAGCGATGATGGACTTAGGGGCAACCCTCTGCACTCGCAGGCAGCCTGACTGTGCACGCTGCCCAGTGAGCGCCGGCTGTTTGGCCTATGCCACTGAGCAGCAGCATCTATTACCTGCACCACGGCCACGCAAAACCCTGCCCGTCAAACAGGTGACTATGCCGCTACTGGTCAATCAGGATGATGACATCCTATTGCAACAACGACCCAACAGCGGCATTTGGGGTGGCCTGTGGAGTTTACCCGAGCTCAGCGATATTCAAGGGCTAGCCCCTCTACTTGAGCACTATCAACTCAGCAGCGCACAACAACAAAGCCTCGAACCCGTTCGTCACACCTTTAGTCACTTTCATTTGGATATCGAACCTTGGCTGATCCGTGTGCAGAGCGGCAGTCAGCTTGCCGTAGCCGAACACAACTGGCTCTGGTATAACCCAATCAATCCACCGCGTTTAGGTTTAGCCGCCCCCATTAAGGCGCTAATTGAGCGCGAACTTAATACATTGCAACAGGAGATTTAACATGACCCGTATGGTGATGTGCCGTAAACATAAAAAAGAATTACCTGGTTTAGCTCGCCCGCCATTCCCGGGCAGCAAAGGTGATGACATCTACAACAACATTTCCCAGCAAGCTTGGGATGAGTGGCAAGCCCACCAAACCATGATTATTAACGAGCGCCATTTAAATATGATGGACGCTGAAGACCGTAAATTTATTATGGAAGAAATGGGCAAGTTTTTCGCTGGTGAGGAGTTTGCACAAGCCGAAGGCTATGTACCACCCAGTGAATAAATAACTATTTTCAGTTAAGTGCTTGACAACAATCCAGAAAGTGCGTTTAATAGCGCCCGTTGCCCGGATAGCTCAGTCGGTAGAGCAGAGGATTGAAAATCCTCGTGTCGGCGGTTCGATTCCGTCTCCGGGCACCAAACACAACCCCTAACTAGTTGATAGTTAGGGGTTTTTTTATTCCATAAAAACTTCGTGTACCGAATCGTGTACCGATTTCACCTGGCATAGCCTTAACTATCAAAGATGGTTGCCATTAAAAAACTCTCGATCTCGGTCAAATCACACCAGCGGCCCTGCTCAGCATTCCAACCGTTGCCTAATTGGAATTATTAAGCGAACCCAAATACAGCGCCAGTCTGGTGCTAACCTCTGCCGTTATTCTTCACGAAGTGCAAGGGAGGATGTGGAGAAAGGCGTATGCAGCTTTCCATACGGGAGCCACATGCTTTACTACCGGCTCGAAGAGAAACAGCTGGTGATCTTTGCGGTAATACACCAGAGGATGCTGCCTACGGGGCATATACGAGCGTAGGCAGCTCACACCTTAGTGCAGTTGAGCGCAGGACCACTCCTGATTTGGATTAAATGTTGCGTTGATTCACTCGCTGGCTCAACTGTTCAGCGCTTTCTTTACGTTCACTGTAGCGATCAACCAGGTAAGGCGTAGCATCACGGGTCAGCAAAGTGAATTTCATCAGCTCTTCCATCACGTCCACAATGCGATCGTAATAGGACGAGGGCAGCATGCGTCCAGCTTCGTCAAACTCCAGATAGGCTTTGGCGACTGACGATTGGTTAGGGATGGTCAGCATGCGCATCCAGCGGCCCAGAATACGCATCTGATTGACGGCGTTGAATGACTGGGAACCACCTGACACCTGCATCACTGCCAGGGTTTTACCCTGGGTGGGGCGTACTGCACCCACTGACAGGGGAATCCAGTCAATCTGGGTTTTCATTAGACCAGTCATAGCACCGTGTCGCTCCGGTGAACTCCACACCATGCCTTCGGCCCACTGCACCAGTTCATGAAGCTCTTTGACTTTGGGATGTTCAGCGGGAGCATCGTCAACCAGTGGTAGCCCGCTCGGATCAAACATGCGGACCTCTCCACCCAGAGCAGTCAGGATGCGGGCTGCTTCTTCAGCGGTTAGTCGGCTGTAGGAGCGTTCACGCAGAGAGCCATATAACACTAAAAAACGCGGTGGGTGGCCTGTGCGCTGCGGAGCAAAGAGCTGCTGTGTGTCTGGCTTTTGGAATAGCTCTGGTTCTAAGTTAGGCATATCAGCAAATAAATCAGACACGCTTACCCTCCTGGTTAATGACCACTGCACCATCTTCCTTGGTAAATACGCCTTGTTGCGGATTGGGTAGAAGCTCCAGCACTTCTTCTGAGGGACGACACAAGCGTGTGCCTAGCTCCGTTACCACGATGGGGCGATTGATCAAGATGGGATGTTCCAGCATGAAACTGACCAATTCTTCATCGCTCCATTTTGGGTCACCGAGACCCAGTTCAGCATAAGGTGTGCCTGATTCGCGTAGCAGTTCTCGTACAGGAATACCCATGGCTGCAATCAGTGATTCCAGTGTTTTACGGTCAGGTGGGGTGTTCAGGTATTCGATGATGGTTGGCTCTTCTCCACTATTTCGGATTAAGCCAAGTGTGTTGCGTGACGTGCCGCAGGCTGGGTTGTGGTAGATGGTGATGCTCATATTGCGTATTCCTTCAAGAGTGGTATATTGCTCATCAGTATGATAGTTCAATGATAATTGAAGAGTAGCAGAATGGATAATAAAACCGCAACACAAGTTTTCGAGTCCCTTGCTTCCCCGGTACGCCTAGATGCGTTCAAGTTGCTGGTCAAGCAAGGGCCGGATGGATTGGTAGCAGGTGAAATAGCCAGCTTGCTGGATCTGCCTGCAACAAACCTATCCTTTCACCTGAAAAACCTGACCCAGGCAGGTTTGCTCAGCGTGGAGCAAGAGGGGCGGTATTTGCGTTATCGCGCTGACATTCCCCTGATGCTTGAGCTGATCAGCTTTTTGACCCACGAGTGCTGTGCTGGCCATCCCGAGCTGTGTCTTGAGTTCAGAGCTGAATCCAGTTGTTCGCCAGAAATATTGCCTAAGAGAGCCTAAACGAGGACAAGCAATGAGCGTAAAGAAGACCAGTGGCGGTTGTTGCGGCCCAAAGAAGCAACCAGAACCTGAACAGCCTGTGGCTAAAGTTGGTGGTTGCTGTGGGCCAAAGAAAAACCTCGAACCAGAGCAGCCCAGCGCAGAACAAGAGGGTGGTTGTTGTGGACCAAAGAAACAGCCCGACGTTACAAACGTAAAGGTAGCAAGTACCTGGAACCTGAAGTATTTCAGCCTGCTGGCTGTATTAACTGTCATGTGGGTGTTGGCATACAAATACATTCTGCCTACATCCACTTGGCTGGTGTTCGATGTAATTGGGCTGGAACAGGGCTCACACGCCGGCGCTGCATTGGAGTTCTTTATCTATGACACGGTAAAGATTCTGCTGCTGCTGAGTGCCCTGATTTATGCCATCGCCTGGTTGCGAGCTACGGTGGATATGGATCGGGTTCGTGACTACCTAGTGGGTAAAAAGCGAGGTTTAGGCTACCTGTTTGGAGCGACTTTTGGTGCGGTGACCCCGTTCTGTTCCTGCTCCAGTGTGCCGCTGTTTCTCGGCTTCACCACAGCCAGGGTTCCCATTGGTATCAGCATGGCATTTTTGATCACCTCACCCCTGATCAACGAGGTTGCGGTAGTGCTGTTGTGGGGCTTGCTGGGCTGGAAATTCGCCATGATCTATGTGCTGGTCGGCATTACAGCAGGGGTCATTGGTGGCTTGGTCATGGATAGTTTGAAAGCCGAGCGTTGGTTGCAGCCATTTATTTTAGAAAAAATCGGCAAAGAGCCAGCCAAATTCTGTAAAGGCAAGCAAGGCGATGCCGGCCAACAGCAATCCGGTGTTTATCTGCGTCACCATTTCGCATGGGACGAAATGAGCACCATTTTCCGCAAAGTTTGGATCTGGGTGATCATCGGAGTGGGTGCAGGTGCTGCTTTGCATGGCTTCGTACCGGATAACTGGTTTGCGGAAAACCTCGGTGCTGGCGAATGGTGGTCTGTACCTGCTGCAGTGTTTGTGGCCATCCCGCTGTATTCCAACGTGACTGGCATTGTTCCAGTGATGGAAAGCCTGTTGCTGAAGGGGCTGCCTATTGGTACCACGCTGGCGTTTTGCATGAGTTCTGTTGCAGCCAGCATCCCGGAAGTAATGATGCTGCGCCAAATCATGACGCTGAAACTGCAAGCCACGTTCATTTTGTATTTATGGGTGATTTTCACCCTGGTCGGCTGGCTGTTTAACCTGGTTGGACCTCACATCCTTTGATTTAAGAGAAACGATCATGTTGTTAGCGTTTGTTATATTTTTGCTCACACTAGTGTTTGTCATTTGGCAGCCGAGGGGATTGGGCATTGGCTATAGCGCTCTGGCCGGTGCGATTGTCGCACTGGCCGTAGGCGTGGTGCATTGGGCAGATGTGGCGTTGGTCTGGGGGATTGTCTGGGATGCCACATTTACCTTTGTGGCTTTGATCATCATCTCGTTAATCCTGGATGAGGCGGGAATCTTCACTTGGGCGGCACTGCATGTAGCGCGGCTCGGTGGTGGCAGTGGTCGCAGATTGCTGCCATTGATTGTGGTGCTGGGGGCAATGGTCAGTGCACTGTTTGCCAACGATGGTGCAGCTTTGCTGTTGACGCCCATCGTGATCGCAATTTTGCTGCGCTTGAACTTTACGCCGATGGCAACACTGGCGTTCATTGTTGCTACGGGTTTTGTTGCGGATACCACCAGCTTGCCGCTGATCATTTCCAACCTGGTCAACATTGTTACCGCCAACTATTTTGACATCAGTTTTGGTCGCTACGCAGCGGTTATGGTGCCGGTCAACCTGATATCCCTGGTGGCCACTTTGCTGGTGGTGTGGCTGGTGTTTGCCCGTGATATACCACGTGACTATGCCTTGGAAGGACTGGAGTCACCGCAGAGTGCAGTGAAGGACCCATTGGTGTTTCGTCTGACATTACCGCTGCTGGTGGTATTGCTGTTGGCCTACTTTGTCACAGCCCCACTGGGGGTTCCTGTCTCTGTAGTTACCGGAGCTGCAGCAGTATTACTGATGGTTGTGGCGGGGCGCTGGTGGCAAGGCGGACGTGATGCACAGGTGTCAGTGCGCAAGGCATTGCAGGGTGCGCCCTGGCAGATTGTGCTGTTTTCTCTCGGTATGTATCTGGTCGTTTACGGGCTGGGGAAATCGGGTTTGACCGGGTTGGGAGCTGAGGCATTGCAGTGGTTGGCTGGCCAAGGAGACTTTGTCGCCACGGTAGGAGGTGGTGTACTGGCTGCGCTGGTGGCGTCGGTGATGAACAACATGCCGTCCACACTGGTCAGTGCGTTGGCAATCGAGCAGGCACAAGTGGCTGAACATACCCGTGAGCTGATGATTTACGCCAGCGTGATTGGCAATGACCTGGGGCCAAAATTCACTCCAATTGGTAGCTTGGCCACATTGTTGTGGTTGCATGTGTTGGCGGGTAGGCATTATCACATCACGTGGGGTCAGTATATGAAGGTTGGCCTGTTGCTCACGCCGCCGGTCTTGATTGCGAGCTTAATTGCGCTGTACTTCTGGCTGCCCATGATTGGTAGCTGATATTTCAACTGCAAGCAGGTGCGGGCTAGTGTGCTGACTAGCCCAAGCCGCCATCCAAAATTCTCCTGAATAAAAAATCGATTGGTTTTGGATAGGTTTGGTCAATCTCTCCTCCACACAGGTTTAGATGAGAGAGGGCATAAGGGTGATTGCGTATGCTCCGAAACACTGCGGGCACCTCATACGGCGCTGCGTTGATTCACTTCGGGCACTGTAAGGTGCTGGCACTACGACTGTCATGACGTGCGTTCCGCACAGAAAGCCGTTAATGGCCTGCCACATGAAGAAATCAGACCCTTTTTAAGCATGCGTGCGGATAACTCTCAGTTACAGACCATCTGCCCGCCCACACTTTGGCATGCCCTGCCATCGTTGCGGATATAGGTCGACCCTGCACCTTGGTTATACCGCCCGCCTTGGTTGTCCCAGCAGCCGGTCTGATCGCAATTAGTAATCACACTGGGCGCACTGGGCGCCGGATTTGAAACCGCAGCTTTTTGCTTGTGATCCAGCGAAATGCGTTCTATTTCTTGTGCACTGGCTCCCGAAGCACAGCCTGCCGACATGGCTCGCTGACGGGCGGTAAGCTGGCGGTTCTGCGCCCCTTTGTACGCTGTATTGGCTTCACGGCACAGATCATTACGCGCCTTGGCTTGACGTTCTGCTATTCGCGGATCAGCAACAACCGTCACCCGCGTACCTTGTGGCCTTGCACTGCGCCGGTACTCGTATTCCTCGATATTCTGCCGAGCCGCGCGGCTGTCCTGCGAGTTGACGCGGCCCACTTCAATTTTTGCAGTGTCGTTATCCGTGGCACAGCCGTGCTTGGTAAAGGTGATTTCACCGTTGGGGCCAGTGCACTTATACATCTGTGCCCAGCTGGTGCCAGGAAGTACAGCTAGTACAAATATCGCTGCGGCCAGATATTTTCTAAACATTATTCAAATCCTTGTCAGCTTTGGCTGACGGGTTATTCCAGCCCTGATAGCTCAATACCCTGCATGATCTCTGCCGTGCGGGCGAGAATTTTCAGGATGCTTTGGTAGTGTTTCAGTTCACTGAAACTGAGCGGGAGATCCTTGCGGTCTTTCAGCCACTTCTGCGCCGGCTGGTAGCCGCCAATGTAGAACTCCCAGACGCCATCAGGTACTTGGTCGAAGTATTGGGTTTTGTTGATCCATATCTGGCTATTTTGCAACCTGGGTTTGTCGATGCAATTGTCACCGTCACCCAGTAGCGGGTATGGGGTGTCGCCTATGGCTGTAGGTTGCATCAGATGAAGCTGGCGCAGCTGGCTGCCCTGTTCACGCAAACGCCAAAATTCATCGGCGCTGGCTGGCCATGGAATGCGCGGAAAATCGTATTTCAGAAACTCGGCATAGGTCTGGCGGTAGGCTGGGCAATGCAGCACAGCATAGATGTAATCAAAGATCGCCAGCTCATCGGGCTGGCCGAACTCTGGGTGCTTGGCTAGTTTCAGTAACTTTCGGTGCAGCTTGGGATTGAAGTTAGCCTGACGTTCAAGCTGCTGCGTCTCGGCATCCATGGCGTAGGTATAAAGCGGCAATGAGTAACCGATTTCAGCTGTTTTGTTTGAGGTGAGACTGGACTCAGAAATGCCGATGTGAGCAATTACATGGTAAAAGCCGTCTGACGCTTTATGCTGCTTGCTGACCGCCATGGCCAGATTGTCATGCAATAAGTGTCGCATCACGTCATTGCGTGGACGGCAATGAAAGCCGCGTGATGTGCCCGTATAAAGTGTCCAGCGAGTATCAAAAGGCCGGTAGGCAATGGGCACTACCTTGTTGATATCTAGACTGTCACGCACATCCTCTTGCGCTGTGGATACCTGCCAATCTTGCACATCCTTGCCCAGCTTGTATTTCAGCCGTGCTTCTTCTGGCGGCAATTGGGCAAAGTCCTGTACCCGTTGCCACAGGCGGTTTTTATCGCTGTCGATGGTTAGCGCATCGCGGGCAGTAACAATGCCCACCGAGTTGACCGGCATAAATTCGTGCACAGCAAAACCCTGCTGGTATTGCTCCTCCAGTGCATAGTTGCGCGGGATAAAGGCAAACTGCGGCTCTTGCGGCTGAATGTGCTGCCAGTCAAAACTGGCCAGCGAGCTGTCAAATAGCGCTTGGTACTTGTCTTCACGCCTGCCCCATAGATCGCCATGGAACACTTGCGCCAGCGGTTTGGCCGGGGCGTTTTTGCCTGTATCACGCTTGTGTTTGATGGCAATAACAATGCTGACGCCCTGCTGGATATCAAACACATTGATGTCGGGCTTACCTTCGGGCGTGACTTCTTTTTTCTTGCTGTTGCCGTGCAGGTCGAGCAGATAAATTTTGTCGAAGCTGTGCATCAGGTGCCAGCGCATGCCGCGAAAGGTGGGGTTATCCAGATAGCCATGGTTGGTGATAAAACCCAACACGCCCTCGCCGTTGGTGCTAATCAGGTGCTCAGACATGCGGATAAACTTCACATAGTCATCGTTGAGCCATTTGGGGTTGCGCTCTTGCAGTTTTTGCTTGCCGCCGGGCTCTTTTTTGTAGGCGTCCATCAAGCCCATGATCCACTCGCCCTTATTGCTGCTTTCGCCGGCATAAGGCGGGTTGCCCAGAATGCACATGATGGGGTTTTTGCGCTTGATGTCGCTGGCTTCTCTCGCCTCGCGGGTCAGCCACTGCGCCATAAACAGGTCTTGAACTTCGCGCTCGCCTTCTTCCAGGCTGTTGGTCAGGTAAACACCCAGCCGTGGCGGGTTGCTGCCCGGCTGATAGCCCAGCTCGGTAAGAATCATGTCCAGTTTCATGTGGCACATGCTGTAAGAGGCCATCAGCAATTCAAAGCCATGCAGGCGTGGAATCAGGTCTTGCTCGATATAAGGTGTCCACATGCTGGGCGCAATGCTTTTGATTTTGGGCGCAATATGCTTGACCACTTCCGCCAGAAAGGTACCGGTGCCGGTTGCCGGATCAAGAATCTGCACCCGGTGAACGTCCTTTTTCTGCGTAATGGCTTGGCCTTTTTTATCGTTGAGGTCGGTATCCCAGTCGATGGTAATTTTGCTGGTATCGGCCAGCCCGTCAGCCAGACCAAACTCAGTTTGCAGCACCTCGTCCACGGCGCGCACAATGAAATTAACCACAGCTTCCGGGGTGTACCAGACGCCACGGGATTTGCGCTTATCCGGGTTGTAAGCTGACAGGAAGGTTTCATAGAAGTGCAGAAAAGGGTCTTGTCGTCCGGTCAGTTCGCCAAAGCCCTGCATGATTTGTTTTACGTCGGCGGCCTGAAATACGGCGGCCAGATCATCAATTACCCAGGCAATACGCTCATCCAGATCCACGCCGGCAATAAAGCCGAACAGGCTACGCAAGAAGGGGTTGGACTTGGGCAGCAGATGCAGGGCTTCTTGGCGGCTAAAATCTTCGGGTGTGTCGTCGTGCAGACGGGCGGCAAACATGCCATAGGCAATGGTTTCCGCATACAGGTCGGCAAAATCGGCAATGCTGATATCATGTATCAGCTGCTGCTTGAACGCTTGATAATGGCCATACAACTCACTGGTGCTGCCGTCATCAGCGTTTAGGGTGTTGGCAAAAACGTCTTTTATCAGTTGTGCCTTGCCCGCCATCATATTGGCCAGCACTTCGGGGCTGCTGATGCTTTGTGGGCGTTGACTGATGAAGTCGCGCAGCAGGTTTTCCAATACCCCGAACTGGTCTTTATTGGGCTGGATGCCCATCAGGTAGTCAGCAATAGTTACCGATGCAAACAGCTCGCCATTGCGGTAAAAATCCCAGTCCAGGCAGTTGGTGTAAATCAGGTTCGGCAGGGCTTTGCGATAGCGTTCCTGTTGTGCCTTGTTGGCGTCTTTCAGGTTGCGCAGGCCAATGTGTAAGTCTTTGGCCTCAACATGCCCTACCGCCAGTTCGCCACGCTGAATGATGAAGTCCGGCGCACCACAGGCCACACGCTTGGGTTCGTTGATGGCAGTGATGTCATTGCTCAGACTCTGAAACAGCGCTTGCAGTGCGGGCCGGTAGGAATGCTCGGTGGCAGCTCCGGTTTTGTGGGTGCTGGTTACCTGTTGCAAAAAAGTCTGGATCATTGACGGCGTTATCCCTATTCAAATCAGCATGTGCGACTGTTGACCAAAGCAGGATAGTAACCATTAAGACCCAGTGTTGCCAGATAGGCAGCCAAGTATCAGTTAACGCTGATTTTTACGCTGTTGCTCCATATCTCGCAGCAGACCCGACAACTCCCTGAGCTTGGGGCGGATACCGCCTTTCCAGGCATTACGGGCAACCTTCGCTTTTCCTGCATCGGTTACCGGCCCCGTGCTATTTTCCCACGGCTGCCATGACCGTATCAGCTCCGCTTGTCGCGCCCTTCTTTCTGGTGTCCATCCGTTCGCCATCTGGTTCCTCCAATAGTTTGTTTGGCTCAGTTTGTTTTTTCCGTGTGCGAGCAGTCTTGTTTTCAGCTGGCTGCGCATGATTGTTCACCTGTACCTGTTGGCCAATATTGGCCTGGCCGACAAAGGCTACTTGCTTGGGCGATTTCAGCTCACCCAGTGTTTGCAGGGTTGCCCGTGCTTGAGCTTGTGACCTTAGCGCCAGCTTCAGGTAGCGCTCAAACTTATCTATATCAGTGCTTGTCAGGGCATGGCTGGATAGTTTTGCAAACAAACCGTCCAAAGTATGAGCTTGAGCAATCAACATGCTTTCAGCCCGCGACAGATCATTAGCGTGGACGGCAGCAGACTGTTTTTTTAACTCGTCAACCATTTCATTTACGTTTGTCACTGCAATGTTTTTGCTGAGGCACAAAACGGCAGCACTAAGTGACTCTGGGTTTGTAACGGTCCGTGCCAGTGCCTGTGCCTGTGCCTGTGTCTCTTTTTTTTGTAACTGGACCTGATAATCAAGTTTCATTTGCCCCCTTGGCACTGTTAATTGGTTGTGGCTGGTATTGCTCTGGCATCCAGCAGCTTCGGATCAATGCGGCGGCATGGCGCGGCTCGGTACGCCACTGCTCCAGCAAATCAACGTCATCAATTAAGCCGGATTGCAGCAGGTGTTCCGGGGTCGATTGCAGCAGGTGTGCCACGCGCTCCAACCATAACCATTGCAGGCGCTCCAGCTCGGTGATGACGGCGGCCTTGTGGGTGCGCAGCTGCTCCAGCAATTGAGCGTCTGGCCTGTCCTTGGCCGTCAGCTCGATTTGCCCATTACGCGCTGCCAGGTGCACGCCAGCGGCGGCGGCTGATTCGATAATAGTCAGGGTCATATCGTGCCCGTCCATTCATCTGCTGGCGCTATCGGCTGCGGATTCTGCGGATTCTGCGGAAACCCTTTATTCATGCGGGCTTGCGATTGCGGATTGTTTGCGGATGGTTGCGGATGAATTGGCCGTCCGCACTTTTTCCGCACTTGTCCGCAAATCATCCGCAACCTGTAACCCTTGCCCTGTAAGGCTTTCCGCAAAATCCGCACTTTCCGCACCTATCAGCAGCGGATTAACCTTAAAGGTCTTGCCGTCTGTCGTGGTCAGGTGCTTTTTCTCTAACAGAATGCGCGTTGCTGCGTCTCGTTTGGCTGCCGTGCGCAATGGCGAATAACCGGATTTGCCCCAGCGGTCTGTCGTGAACTCCAGCCAGTCAGTTTTGCCGCTCTCGATTTGTTTTATAAGCCAGTCAGACATATTGATAGCTGCTTGCGTGCTGGCATCAACCCGCGCTGCGCAGGCGTACCGGCGCCACTCTGAAAGGCTGTGATCAACCAAAGCAATGGCGGCGGCCATGGCTTCGTCATCTACATGGTTCTTGCCCTCAAAGTGCGCAATCACGGTTGCCACTCGCAGCGCGTTTTGAGCGCCTCGGCTGGCGAACGGGGTCAGCTCTGCGTAACGGCCAAAGCGCCCCTGCTGCGTCTCTACCTCGTTGTGAAAATCCAGCCACAAGGTGCGGGCGGGGCTGGTCAGCTCCAGCCGCTCGGCATCAACTTCGCCATCCTCTGTGATGCGCTCAGGTGCCTGCATGATGATCTCGACTCGCTCCCAGTACGCAACGATGCCGGGGTAATCCTCTGGTTTGCGCATCATGCGCTCCGGTGTCATAAGCCTAGTGCCGACAATGGAATCTGGTGCGCAGAATAAAAACCTCGGCAAGAATCCCTGCTCTCGCATAACGTCATCAGCCAGCACGTCACGAATCGCCCGCTCTTGCGCCATCAGGTGCAAACTTAGCCGGCGCCCCCAGAATGTGCCGGATGCGTCTTCATTGGCGGATGAGCGCAGCCGCTCGCCTTTACCGCTATCCCATAGCTGCGTCAGGCATCCCAGCACGGCAACGCTGTTATCTGCGTTCAGGCTATGGCCCCCCAGCATTTGGCCACCTTCGTCCGTGCTCCAGAATAATGACGGGGTGCCCTCGACAAACTTGGCCATGATGCGGCTGATACTGCCGTCGCTACCGATTATGGTGGATGGGTCGGGCGGCTTAGGGTTGGCCTTGTTGTATTGCGCCAGCTGCTTACCGGTCAGCTCTTGGCCGCCTTCGTCAATTTCAGCAACTTCACGCGTATGTTGTTTTTTCAATTCCCGCTCGGCTGTCATGATGGGCCTGAATGCCACTTCGTGAGCGGATGATTTGCCGCCTCCAGATATCTGCAGCGCCAGCAAATTAAGGCTGCAAGGCATCTTGTTAGTTTTGTGCGACCACGCATCCACCCGCGTCTGCGCAAGGTATGCCATTGCTGCCAGCACGCATTGGCCAGCCAGTGGTACCGGCGTCTGTGCGTGATCCGCTGTGTCCACAATGGCGTTGCGCATCAACGGCGGCAAGCTGTCCAGCGGGTAGGGTGTTTCGCTGGCCATCATTGGGGTTAGCGGCTCAGGTATTAACTGGTCCACTTGGCCGGTGGGCTTCAACTGATCCTGAATGCTCATATCGCCCCCTCCGCCTGCTCCATCAGGTAACAATCATTCCAGTCACTGCCGTGGTGCCCGTCTGGAAACTCTGGAATCATCAGCTCGGCACCGATTGCGGCGGCGGCATTACGGGCGGCGGTTACTCCAGGGTTGCCCGGCGTTTGGTGGTCGTTGTCTGCGCAGATGACAATATGCGAGCCAGGTAGCTGTGCCCGTGCGCTGCGTGCAATCGCCATCAGGTTGCTGGCGCTCAGTGCGCACAAAACGGCGTCGCCAGTCAGCTGGTGAATGGTTGCGCCGGTAGCGTAGCCCTCGCAGATGCGCAGCGTATCGCCAGGCTGGCCAATGACGGCGCAAGCGCCAGCCACCTGCCCACCGGTTAGGAATCGCTTGCCACCGTCCGGCTGGATGAATTGCAGATTCACAAGGCCGGTCATGCTGGCCATCGGTACAACCAAAACGTCATTCATCTGGCGCAAGTGCAGGCGCTGGATCCGCTTTACAGTCAGGTATGGATGGTCTGGATTTGCTGGCGCTGCTGTGCTCCAGATGCGGGCGGCCTTGACGGCAATCGCGGCATGGCGCTGCTGCTGTTCCGCTTCGGCCTGCTGGCGCTCTAGCTGGCGTTTCAGGGCGCGTTGCGCGAGCTCTGCGGGGCTTGGCCTTGTGTACTCGGTGCTGTCCTGCCAGCCGGATTGTTTGGCCTTGTAAAACAGGCTGCCAATGCTCAGGCCGCCGATCGGTTTGCAGCTGTTCCAAACGTGACGGGCATCTGTGGCGTTGTAACTATCAGCCTGCAGGCTCCATTCGCTCCATATCTCAAAAGCGGCATCGCCAAATTCTGACTTGAGCATCATGGCTGCCTGATACCACTCTTGGCGGTCATGTGCGTCAAGGCATTGCAGGGCGCTTTGGGCGCGAGTAATGTCAGTCATTGCGCCAACCTTGCTGTCAGTACAATCAGCGCCAGCATGGTTGCTGCCTGCATTAACGGACTGTTGGTTATGCTAATGGCGATGACGTATAATCGATTTGTTGGCTTTTCGCTTGCCTGCTCTGTATTAGCCGCCTCCTGCCCGGGGCGGCTTTTCTTTTGGACTGTCATAAATCAACCCTCGTTGATCTGGTCAGCGATCCACTGATGAATCTCTGCCTCAGACCATGCGACTGAGCGCGCGCCCAAGCGAATTTGCTTGGGGAAGCGCCGAGCAGCCAGCCGGCGATAAATTTCAGATGCGCTCAGACTGGTGAGCTTGCGCACTTCAGCCAGGCGGATTAGGCGGGGTGGGGTAGTGGGATGTTGTGCCATTGTCTGAATCTCCTTTGGTGTAATGGGGACAATGGCTGCATTCTGGTGAGTATTTGTGTTGTGTTCTTGCCACTTGCTAGCATGTGGAAAATTATTTTTTCTTTGGGAAGTATTTCTGATTGATCCATCTAGCAACAGTTTTTCTGGCGACAGGCCCAGGTGATAATTTTTCTCTGGTGATTACATCCAGCCAAGCTTCAGGCTTCGCTGAATCATCCTTGCCTTCTGACATATAGGTAGCAAAGGTTGCTGCTGTAGCTTTATCTCCGTTGAACTTCTCCCACTGTTCGTAAATAACAGACTTAGCGGTTTTGCTTTTTTCTGCTCCGCTATTCTTTGCCTTTTGAACCAGCGCCCTCTTTTCTGCAGCTATGCTGGTAAACCAAAATCGTAGCCCCTCATGCTTGGGGCCTGGGAAAATTTCGTGTAAAGCATTCCAGATCTCTCGCCTGTTCTTGTGTCCCAGAGACTGAGCGCTGAATAGCGCTCCACCCGCAAGAAGACGTCTATAAACAGCGTATGAGCTTCGCTTGATCTCTGGCCGCTGAAGCAGATACACATGGATTGCCAGCAAGTTGGCTTCATGCCCAGACAAATTTTTCCCGCTAGCCATTGTTCTAAATGAGTCGATCATCTGGTGATATAAATCGGATGCTGTATATCCGTGATCAGCCATAAACTTGCAAATTCCAGGCTCATAGAAGTCGAGGTAAATGGCAAATTCTTTAGCCTCGCTAGATAAACCTGCAATCTGGTCTTTGATTCGCCAGCCAGGCATACCTAGGCCTTTTCCAAGTTTTGCGCTCATGCCAACTCTTCCTTGCGCTTAAACGCAATCACATTCGCACCGGATATTGCAGCATCAATACTGTCTGCCCAACCCTGCATCATGCCCCTACGCTGCTCCAGGTATTGCGCCCCGTTGTACACGCCACGCATACCCGGAATGATATGAGCCAATTGAACTTCAATCCAGTCAGGGTTGTAACCCCGCTCATGTAGTTCAGTCGATAGCAGGTGCCGGAAACCATGCGCAGTCTGTTTACCTTTATAGCCCAGTCGTTTGAGCATCATGTTGATCGTCATGTCAGTAAACGGCTTGTCGCCCTGAACGACAAACAAATGCCCCTCGGGCCGGATCGTGCGTACCTGCGCCAAAATTTCCAACACTTGCCGTGATAGCGGCACTTGCTGCTCCTTTCGTGCCTTCATGCGTTCCGCTGGAATTGTCCAAATGGCATTATCCATGTCGAACTCGCACCACTTAGCCTGCCTCAGCTCACCAGGACGACAAGCGATCAGCGCCAACAAGCGGGTTGCGCACTTAACAAGAACATGGGCACCCGACTCCTCCACGTCTGCCAGTAGCGCAGGCAGACCAGTAAATCCAACATTGGGATTCGCTTTGGTTTCGGCCCCCTTGGCTGATGAGCTGGCCTTCATGCCCACGGCTGGATTGTCCGCCAGTTCACCCGCGTTTATCGCATCATCAAAAATGGATACAAGCCACTGCCTCGCCTTTTTGGCAGCATCGATAGCACCACGCTTTTCCATGCGCTCGACCACTTTGAACAGATCGCTGCGGCTTATGTCAGCTATCGGCGTTTTACCAAGAGTCGGATACAAATCTTTTTCCAGATAAATGCGAGCTTTTCGAGCGGTAGCAGGTGCCCATGGTTTTGCTGCCAGGACAGTATTGCCGTGATACCACCGCTCAGCCACTACCTTGAACGTGAGTTGGTCCGCTTGGCGCTCCATTTTTTCCAGCCGGCGCTGCTCTACTGGGTTAATCCCACTGGCCACTTCGGCATGATGCTGCTCCCTTAACAGGCGAGCTCTAGCCAAGCTGGTGTCAGGATAGCTGCCGAGACTGATATGTGCCCGCTTGCAGTTAATGGTGTAACGAAGTCGCCACAGTTTTGAGCCATTGTTCTTGACCAGCAACATCAGCCCACGGCCATCACTCAAAGTGTAGTCCTTGTCTAACGGCTTGGCGTTTTTTATCTGGTTGTCCGTCAGCTTGCTCATACCATTACCCTCTGTCGCCCAGTGGTACACCGTGTACCAATCTGTGTACCAATTTTACGGGGTATTATGGGACTACTCGGGGCTAATGGGAAGTAACCACATGCCACAGACCAAGGATTACAATACCTTACGTGGTTTGCAGGTTTTTATCGGAACGACTGTTATAGGCTGTCTCCGGGCACCATTTTCAAAACCCCTGATCGCTTAACGCATCAGGGGTTTTTTTATGCCCATGAGCTTTAATTAGCTCCACGCCCACCCATATTTTCTATTAAGAATAGTATGCCCAGTGCGCTGTTAGCACCCTATAACGCATGTTTTTATTTTTGTAAGTATTTAAGTCTAACAGGCTAGATAACTCCTAATGTGCATTCAGGAAAGTATATAATCATGGCTCGAATAGAATTTTGAGTCTGTCGCTAAAATGAAACTAGATCGCGCCTTTCTAAAATATTTTCTAATTTACGCCTTGCTTATAATTAGCGGGTTAGCGGCTGTTTTTGCCTTAGAAAATAATGCTGTGCAGGCCTTTAAGCAAAATCATTTTCTCAACCCAGTATTGTTGGTAATACTCTCAATAGCCTATTGGTTAGCGGTATTAATTCTGCACAGCCAACAAAAAAACCGGCAAAGCGCCGATTCACACATTAATTTAAAACGCACCCGGTTGGCTCTGGATGCTGCCCACGAAGCTTTTTGGGACTGGTCACTTAACCCCCAGCAAGACATCTACTTCTCAGAAAGCTATTGCGAAATTTTAGGTTACAGTCAGGCAGAGTTCGGCAGCAACCAACAGGCGTGGCAAGGACACTTGCTGGCAGAAGAGCGGGAGCGGGTTTACCGTAATGTCATGAACTACCTGGCTGACGGCGAAGGCAGCTATGACAGCACCTATCGCATGCGCCATAAAGATGGTACACCACGCTGGATACGCTCACGCGGCAGTGCGATTAGAGATGCTGAAGGGCAACCTATTCGCTTTATTGGTATTGCCCGAGATATAACAGAACAACGGGGTAGCGAAGAACGTGCCAAGCAAGCGCAAGCTGTGTTTGAAAGCACCCATGAAGGCATCCTAGTCACTGACCACACCAATACCATTGTCCATATCAACCCTGCTTTCACCCAAATTACCGGCTACACCCCAGATGATGTGCTGGGTAAAACACCACGGATGTTTAAATCAGGGCGCCACACAGCAGAGTTTTATAGATCCATGTGGACCACTTTAGAGTCAACTGACCAGTGGAGTGGCGAAATTTGGAACCGCCGTAAAAGTGGTGAAATCCTTCCCCAATACCAAACCATTCGCCTGATTCGCGATGAAAATGGCTTGATTTCCCATAATGTGGCTATTTTTTCAGACATATCAGTATTAAAAGATTCGCAATCTGAGCTCAGTTATCTTGCGCATTACGACCCGCTCACAGGGCTTGCTAACCGCACGCAACTTTATGACCGCTTAAAGCATAGTTTGCGCTCAGCTATTGCTCGCGAAACGAACTGCTCTTTCTTTTTAATCGACTTAGACCACTTTAAAAACATTAACGAAAGCTTAGGCCACAGCTTAGGCGATCAGCTCTTACAAGCTGTCGCACAGCGCATGGCTAAAATTTTAGATGAGCAAAGCTCTTTAGCGCGCTTTGGTGGCGATGAGTTTGCCATTATCAGCGAGTCCATCAGCACCCCAGAAAAGGCCGCAGCGCTGGCGCAAAAGATTATTCACACCCAAAAAGAGCCCTTTATAATTGGTGACAACCAGTTATTTATCAATCTCAGCATAGGTATTTGCTTTTACCCCTTGTCCGGCAGCAGTGTTGAAGAAATCATGCGCAATGCTGACTCAGCCTTAAGTAAAGCTAAAGCCAGCGGCCGCGATACCTTTGCTTTTTATTCCAGTGAATTAACCGAGCAAGCCTTTCAACGTATTCGCATTGCCAGCGAACTGCATCAAGCCTTAGACGCTGATCGCGGCTTAGAGCTTTATTACCAACCTGTTTACACTATGGATAAACAACAGTTGGTGGGCTGCGAAGCCTTACTGCGCTGGAACCACCCCGAGCGCGGCTTGGTGCCGCCAAATGAGTTTATTCCCATCGCCGAAGAAAGCGGACTGATCACCGCCATTGACCAATGGGTGCTGCGACAGGCTTGCCAGCAAATACACGCTTGGCAACAACAAGACCTAGCATTGCAGTTTGTTGCGGTTAATGTCTCGAGCCGCTCGCTGTCTAATCGCAACCTGCCAGCGCAAGTCACCCAAATTCTCCAAGACAGCACTATAGTTCCACAACGTCTTGAGTTGGAAGTGACTGAAAGTGCGGTGATGGAAAACCCTCAGCAAGCAGATGAGATTCTTATTGAATTACGCGAACTGGGCGTGCGTTTAGCCATTGATGATTTTGGTACCGGTTATTCATCACTATCACGCTTAAAATCCTTACCGGTGCACAAGCTTAAAATTGACCAAAGCTTCGTCAGCAACCTGCCTAACAGCATCGAAGACATCGCTATTGTGCGGGCTATTTTAGCTTTAGGTAACAGTCTTGGTCTGGAGATCCAAGCCGAAGGTATTGAAACCACTGAACAAATGCAGTTTCTCCAAGAGCAAAACTGCCCCCTAGGTCAAGGCTACTTATTTGGCCGACCTGTCCCCATAGCTGCTTTCAATAAGCTGCTTGTGGACAACAGCACCGTTAAAGTTTAGCCATGGCAGCAATTTGCTCTAGGTTAAGTACCCACAAAGCTTAGGAAGAACAGCATAAAAAAGGGTGCGGCCACAGTGAGGATTAAGCCGCTAATTATTGCTGTGGGCACATACTCATAATTACAGGCCTTGCGCACAAAGGGTAAAGTGGTGTCCATGGCCGTCGCTGCACAGACTCCAATACTGCTATTGGCGTAGTTGCGACCCAATAAAAACACTACGGTTAAACCGATCAACTCGCGCAGCAAGTCATTAAGCAACGCGATACTGCCATACATATCACCGAGGTATTGACCAGCCAATGCCCCAGATAAACTAAACCAGCCAAAGCCTGTGCTCAGCGCCAAGGCTACGGCCAGTTCTTCCCCAGTGGTCAAACTGATTAACACCCCCGCCAACACTGAACCAATCATCACCAGCAAAGGAATCAACAGCACCCGTGGCGCCAGCCAGGAGCGGCTAATCGAGACTTGTGCTAAATCCATACCTATTAATAACAGCAATACATACAGCCAGTATGAGATGTTAAACAGCACTGCACCAACTGGGTTATCATGCCACTGCAGCCGATAAAAAAATGCGCCCAATAACACTAAACTGAAAGCAATTAAACATTCTTTAATGGGATGCCACAACGCCGCCCAAGAGTTGGGTTCATTGTCTTCTGCAGCGGGTTTGCGGTTAAAGGGAATAATCAGCACAAACACCACCGCACTGATGGTAAAAGCATATAAAGAAGCATGCTTGAGAATACTTATCCCTGCAGCCAGCGAGCTAAATGCCTCCCCAGACTCCAAACCAATCACAAATAAAATCACCCAGACCACCGGTGTGATGTATTTCACCGCCCTGTGAATCATAGCTTTTGGCAGCATTTTACCGAGGCCATAACCGCCCACTAAAAACAATAAAATGGGTATCACTGACGATAAAATATTGTGCAGTACAGCAGTCACAAGCAGCCTCTTAGGATCTAAGGTCCAGCTAAATAGGAAAAAGAATTGCGCATAGTCTAGTGCATTGTGCTTTTGAAAGGGTGCAGCACAGCCTGTTATTTACTGATTAAGGTTATCTATCGCTAGAATACTGCGCTAATTGCCTTGGCTACCTTGCTGACAGCAGGCAAAGCTAGAACACTTCAATAGGTCGCGGTTTTAACCTGACATAGCCATTGCAAACGGCCCAGTAAACACAACACCGCAGAGCCTGAACTATGTATCGGCCTAAAGGCGTGATCTACAATAAAAAAACTCCGACTATTGCACCATCTACTGTAGGTCGTGGCTTCAGCCCGACAAGGCCGTTGCAAACGGCCCGATAAATACAGCAGCTTAGAAATCACCCCACAACTGCTGGGCGACACTGAGCGCCACCACAGGTGCGGTTTCGGTGCGCAACACCCGCGGCCCTAAGCGGGCTGGCTGAAAGCCCTGCTGTGCTGCCTGTGCCACTTCTTCTTCGCTTAAACCGCCTTCCGGGCCAATCAAAAACGCTAAGCTGCTGGGCGGCTGATGCTCAGTTAACGGCTGCGCAACGGGGTGTAAAACCAGTTTTAAATCTGCTGCTACGGCTGTTTGCCAATCTTTTAATTGCTGCGGTGGATGAATTATTGGCACCTGTGAACGACCACACTGCTCACAGGCGCTGATTGCCACTTGTTGCCAATGCGCTAGGCGCTTTTCCATACGCTCTTTATTCAAGCGTACTTCACAGCGTTCGGTAAATAACGGGGTAATTTCAGCCACACCCAGCTCAGTGGCTTTTTGGATGGCCCAATCCATGCGTTCGCCGCGGGATAGGCCTTGGCCCAAGTGAATTCGCAAAGGTGATTCGGCTAAACCGACAACGCACTTTTGCAGCTCAACCTGCACCGACTTCTTCGCTACTGCACTGAGCTGACCGATATATTCCTGCCCGCTACCATCAAACAACTGTACTGCAGCACCCACAGTTAAGCGCAGCACTCGGCTTAAATAATGCGCTTGCGCCTCAGGCAGCTCATGCACACCCAGCGCCAATGGCGCAGCAACAAAAAAACGCGGTAGCGACATTTTAAACTCCAGCCATAAAAAACCACGCTATGGTGCGTGGTTTTTTATCGAGCGTCTAGCGGTTAATCGCGGGTGGCGATGTCAATGCCTTCGGTGGCCACTTCGGCCAACCAATGAATTTGCTCTGGGGTAATAATGTATGGCGGAATAAAGTACACCACGCTACCCAAGGGCCGCAGTAGCGCACCTTTCTGCATGGCATGTTCATAGACCCTTAAACCACGGCGCTCTTGCCAAGGATACGGCTCTTTAGTGGCTTTATCTTTAACCATTTCAATGGCCAGCACCATGCCGGTCTGGCGCACTTCGGCCACCTGCGGATGCTCTTTCAGATGCTCAGTGGCGTCGGCCATATGCTGAGCTAAGACTTGGTTATTCTCAATGACATTATCCTGCTCGAAAATATCTAAAGTGGCCAAAGCGGCGGCGCAAGCTAACGGGTTACCGGTATAGGTATGGGAATGCAAAAACGCCCGCAGGGTGTCATATTCATCATAAAACGCCTGATACACCTGCTCACTGGTGAGGATTGCTGCCATCGGCAAATAACCGCCAGTTAAAGCTTTCGACAGCACCATAAAGTCAGGGCTGATATCCGCCTGATTACAAGCAAACATAGTTCCAGTGCGACCAAAACCCATGGCAATCTCATCGAGAATCAAGTGCACCCCATAGTGGTCGCAGGCTTCACGGAGCAGGGTTAAATACAGCGGATGGTACATGCGCATGCCACCGGCACCCTGCACCAAAGGCTCGACAATCACTGCCGACAACTCAGTGTGATGTTCTTCAAGGGTCTGCCGCATATGCTCAAACATCAAACGCGAATGCTCTTCCCAGCTCACCCCCTCGGGGCGGTGGTAGCAATCCGGACTGGGTACTTTAATGCAGTCCATCAACAAGGCTTTATAGGTTTCGTTGTACAGCGCCACATCGCTGACCGACAAAGTGGCTAGAGTTTCCCCGTGGTAGCCATTGCTAATGGTGGCAAAACGTTTTTTCTCGGGCTGGCCCATATTCAGCCAATAGTGGTGGCTCATTTTTAACGCCACCTCGATGCCAGAGGAGCCGTTGTCTGCGTAGAACACCCGGTCTAAGCCCGGTGGGGTGATTGCCACTAAACGCTCAGACAGCTCAACCACTGGCGCATGGGTAAAGCCCGCCAACATCACATGCTCTAATTCATCCAATTGCTGCTTAATGCGATTATTAATCCGCGGATTGCAATGGCCAAAGATATTGGTCCACCACGAACTCACCGCATCTAAATAACGTCGACCATCAAAATCTTCTAACCAAATACCTTCGGCACGACGAATGGGCACAATAGGCAGGGTTTCGTGGTCTTTCATTTGTGTACAGGGATGCCATAACACGTCTAAATCACGCTGCATCCATTGATCATTTAAACTCAATTGCTTACTCCCTTCGGTGGACGATTTAGCCTACCAGATGCGTTCTGCACTGACAGGGTAAATTATCCACAACAGGGTTAACAAGCTGCACAAACGGAGCTGTAACCACCAACCATCCAGTGCCTTACGGTGTCTTTGCTGAGTCAATAAGCAGTTATTCACTGGCCTGTGAATGTTATTCAGAATAAGCGTGCACAGCGCTGTGGATAAGCTGGGGAGACCACCCTACAAGCCACGCCAATACTGGCCTACAGCGATTTGTACAAATTTCATACAATCTTTTTGAGCTGTGGATAACTTTGTGAATAGATTGTTATTATGCCGTAGATCAAGTGTGTACAAGGCGCTTTGCCGATTTCAATACAGACTGCTAAGCGCATATTTTAAATATGTTGCACAGCGCTAAAATAAATTGACAGCCTCTAGTGTTCACCTAACAATACAAACCCCTTAGATCCACACACAAACTATGGATAGCCACAAATGCCTGCAATTTTAATGACGTTACTTGGGGTGATTATCCTGATCACCGCAATCCAAGGGCTATGGCGCGGTAAAGTGATTGCCGGTGCTCGTGGTTTGCGCAGCCATTATTACTCTAAAACAGATAATCCGTGGTGTTTTTACGGTTTTGTGCTGATTTACCTGTCGATCGGTTCTTTCTTGCTTTACCAATCCATTTCGTAAATGGAAAATTCTTTTCAAAAACAACACGTTAAGCAACTTAATAGTTATCCACCAAGCAAGTGCATGAGCCTGTGGATAAGCTGGGGAGTGCCACGGCAAAGCCTGACCACAGCTGGCCTAGCGCAAGCTGTTCAAAAAACAGACAACCCTCAACAACTGTGCACAAATACGCGGGATGAGATTGTGGATAACTTGTTAGCACAGCTCGCAAACCCTTGTGTTATAAGGCTTTGCCGCTGTTGATTACTTTTCAGACAGTATTCTGCGGCTACCTTTGAGAACCCGCAGTGCATCCCAGCTGTACACAGCCAAGGCCGTCCAAATAAAACCAAAGAAGACAAAGGACTGCGCTGAAAAAGGTTCGCCAAACAGTAACACTGCCAATAACAGCAGCACCGTGGGGGTGATGTACTGTAAAAACGCCAATGAAGCGTAAGGCAGATTTTTCGCAGCCTCGTTAAAGCATAATAAAGGCAGTAACGTAACTGGCCCAGCCGCAGCCAACCAAAACATCTCGCTGCTGCCCAAAAAGCCGCTCTGCATACTGGCTGCTTGCGGATTCAACCACAGCCAAGCCAAGGCCACTGGCAGCAGCAACCAGGTTTCCACAGTTAACCCCGGTAAAGCCGAGACTGGCGCTTGTTTACGAATTAACCCATAAAACCCAAAAGAACAGGCCAATGCTAGAGAAATCCAGGGTACTTTGCCCAGGCTCCACACCTGTAAGCCAACCCCAATTGCCGCCAAGCCAATCGCCAACCACTGCAAACGCCGTAAACGTTCGCCTAAAAATAGCATAGCCAATAACACATTCACTAAGGGATTGATGTAATAACCCAAGCTGGCTTCCACCATGCGATCATGGTGCACTGCCCACACATAAATTAACCAGTTAGTGGCAATCAAAGCGCCAGAAGCAGTTAAGATCAAAAAACGCTTAGGGTGGGCGCGCAACTGCTGCCACCAACCGCGGTGACGCCACAACAATAACAAACCAGCACTAAACACCGCAGACCACAGCACCCGGTGCACAATCACCTCCAGCGCTGGAATCCCTTCGAGGGTTTTAAAATACAGCGGGAACAGTCCCCAAATGCTATACGCCAGCAAGCCTAATATGTAGCCACGGCGAGGGTTGGGAGTCACTTGCATAATTACTTAGCCTGCTAACTAAAAACTTAAAAACCAACATAAAAATATTTTGTTCGATGCTGCGCGCTGCTAAAAAAGCTTTAAATAAGGCTCATCTAAAGCAGCCCGCTGCTCACGTAAAATTAAAATTTGTTCGCCCCAATAGCGCTCAGAGCCAAACCAAGGAAAACTTTGCGGAAATGCCGGATCACTCCAGCGTTGTGCCAACCAAGCGCTATAGTGCAATAAGCGTAGCGTGCGTAACCCTTCAATTAATGGCAATTCCCGTGTTGAGAAGTCATGGAACTCTTGGTAGCCATCGACCAGCTCAGACAGCTGCGCTAAGCGTTCTTGGTAGTCGCCAGCTAGCATCATCCATAAGTCCTGAATGGCCGGTCCCATGCGACAATCATCTAAATCAACAATAAAGAAGCTCTCATCGCGGCACAATAAGTTGCCTGGGTGACAGTCACCGTGCACACGGATTGGCTGATAGGGGTGGCTGGCAAAAAGCTCATCCAACTGCACCAGCAAATCATCCACCACCGACTGCCAGGCTGGCCGTAAGCTTTGTGGGACATGCTCAGCACTGCGCAATACTTGCACAGAGGCATGGCCATAACTGGCCACGTTCAGCTCCGGCCGCTCGCTAAATGTTTTACTGGCTCCCACTGCATGCAAGCGCCCTAACAACTGCCCTAAACGATACAGCTGGTCCAAATTACCCGGCTCTGGAGCACGCCCACCGCGACGTTCAAATAAAGCAAAACGAAACCCCGCATGCTCAAATAAACTCTGCCCATGGTGCTGCATAGGCGCTACCAGTGGCACATCACACTCAGCCAGCTCAAAGGAAAACTCATGTTCTTCTAGAATTTGCGCATTTGTCCAGCGTTCAGGGCGATAAAACTTGGCAATTAACGGCAGCTTGCCCTCAATGCCCACCTGGTAAACTCTATTTTCATAGCTGTTTAGCGCCAGCACGCGTGCATCACTTAAAAAACCGAGACTTTCTACGGCATCTAAAACCAAATCCGGCGTTAGCGTAGCAAATGGATGGGCAGTCATAACCAGCTCCTAATACTTGAGTCACACAGTGTAACAGGCTACAAATGAAACACTGCCCAGCTTACTGAGCTACTGCATTATGTTGCTTGCAGTGTTACCTACTGAACTGCTCGCTCAACCCCTAGCACAGCCCGTGCCACCATTCAGCCCGCTTGCTGCGTGGCAACTGGACACAAGCAGATGAGACAGGGTTGGCATTATAATTATGCTCGGCTGGATAGGCAGCGCACTGAATTTAAAATTGATAAGGACGCTTTATGTCACATTTAAGCAAAGGTCGAAGACTCTTTTTAAGCATCCTAGGGATAGGATTAGCAATAGGCTTTGGTTTACTGGTGGGCAAATATTTAACTGTGGACAACCGCTCATTTTCTCAAGCAGCAGTACATGATGCGGGCATTATTAAATTACCCAGTAGTCGCCAACTCCCCGCTTTACAGCTGGCCAGTACCCATAACAGAGTACAAGACACCCAAAAACTAACCGGCCAGTGGAGCCTAATCTTTTTTGGCTATACGTTTTGCCCGGATATTTGCCCCACCACCTTGGCTGAATTGCGCCAGCTCAATAAACTGTTGCCTGAAGATATTAAAAGCAACTTACAAATTCTGATGGTCAGTGTTGATCCGCAGCGTGATACTGTCGATCAGTTGCAGCAATATTTACAGTATTTTGATCCCAGTTTTGTCGGTTTGACCGGTGAGTTAAACGATATTCAGACCCTAAGTAATGCTTTAAGCATTCCATTTATACCAGGTGATACCAGTCAACCTCACTACACTGTTGATCACAGCGGCAACTTAGCCATTATCCAGCCCGACGGCCGCCAATTTGGTTTTGTGCGCGCTCCTTTAGACATCAACAAACTGGCTGCACAGCTACCCATCATAATGAGTCAATAACTTTCCGGTTTAGAGAAAGCCCCAGCGCAACACTATACGGGGCTTTCTATTGTTCAGTCTGGACGCAAGCCCACCCATGATTAGGTGGTTAGGTGAGGAATCAGTAAGCTGACGGCAATAATTAAACTCATCGCCAACGGCCAACCATACATAATCAGCCGCCAGCGTCTCTCCACGTGGCGCAGTTCCATAAAGCCATCAATGATCAGCCCGGATTTAATAATCGCCACCAACAAAATCGCCGCCACTTGACTGCCCAAGGCCAGCCTACTGCCGCCAAGGTACACAGTGGCAGCGGTTGCGATCACCAACACCAGCCAGCAGACG
>Ga0079226_10000360_pt1 | contig 31606 bp, 31 predicted proteins | sample Poulit2014_FD_76345 | JGI IMG/M metagenome (GOLD analysis project Ga0079226, IMG submission 76345) | Agricultural soil microbial communities from Georgia to study Nitrogen management - Poultry litter 2014 | ecosystem: Environmental > Terrestrial > Soil > Agricultural land | place: USA: Georgia...
TGAAATCCGTCAGTAAGTGAAAAAATAATGTTTTCTAATGCTTATTTGGCATGCACTTATTTCATTCATTTCTTAATAAATTATTTTGTTTTTTCACTTGACTTTATATAGTTAGTCTTTCTTAATATACATACAACTATATGTTAACGTTTTCAATAAAGCAATTTAAAAAGAGATAAAATCTCTTTTTAACGTCCAATAATTATATCATAAATGGGTAGTAAATCTTCGATAGTTTCTTTTGTATAATTAAAAAACTCATCTTTACTCATTTTAATTGCATCTTCACGAGATAGGTGTCTACCGACTAAAAATTCAGCTTTTTTAACATCATGAAGCCGATCTAGAATTTTAGTGAGTCCATTTGTGCCTATTTTATGAATAAATTCGGCATCTGGTTTAGTGTGATCTCCTGAGACAATGAAATCAGATTTGAGTGAAGTAAGTGGTTCTAAATTGTTTTTAAAACGCTCAGCAATTATTTTTTTATGAGGGTTTTCATAAATAACAGCAACAATGATAAATAAATGTGTACCCCACAAACCGATTTGAAAATGTGGTAATGCTTTATAACCACGTTTAGCAGGTGCAAATGCAACCCAACTATCAGTTGGTGGATTAACAGTACGACGGGCATGTTTTGCTACGTGAGGAAAGAATTCACCTGTACCATGTCCTGATAAAACATCTGAAAAATAATCACCCAATTGATGAAATTTAGGTTGAACCTTATCTTGTAAGGCAGTCATTCTATTTTTTAATCCATCTATGTAAAATACATCAAAATCTTCTTTATTCCAATAACTTTTTGACATAAAATCACTCCTTAATCATTTTATTACTATAATCATAACAGATATGAAGCATAGATAAGTAAATAACATCTATAAAATAAGTGTTTATTTAAATACATTTTGTTATACTAATCGAGGAGGTGTTTTGATGTCTGATTTACAGTTTTTTATTCGTCATCAACCTGATTTTATTCAAGATAAATTTATTCTTGTATTTAAAAGCGATGAAGCAAGAGATTATTTTAAAAAAGCAATAAAAAATAGTTATTTTGAAGAGATATCCAGTGAAGTAGCTGAACAAGCAGCTCGTATAGGCATTCAAGGGAAAACAATCCCTTACGGTTATACGTTAAAATTAACAGATGAAGAAATGAATCAATTGAGTACAGCTAATTGGTCCTTAACTGCTGAACTTTTAGCAGAAGGAAATGAAAGATTATATAAAGAAGCTGGGGGTAATAAAAATGAAGAAGCTTAACGTCGATGGTTTAGAGTTAACCAAAGAACAAATCCAGTTATTACTAGCTGAATTAAAAGATGAAAAAGTAAATGATGTAGAAGATTTAAAAAAATATCTAAAAGGTTATTGGTATACAAAAGATATGGCTCGAAAAAGTCATTTATTAATGAGTGACAAACCAAAGAAAAAAAACTTTGCGTTACCTTTTGATGAATAATATTTAAGACTGAGTGAGTTTTTCAGTCTTTTTTTTATATTTTAATTATAAATATAAAAAATATGATATATTAAAGAAAGAGATAAATACAATTAGTTACACGATGAGGAGGATTGAGTATCGAAACAAATAGAATTTCAAATCAAATTATGATACTGTGGATACCACTCAGTGCTTTAATTGCGTCTAGTGTCTTTTTGTATACAGATCGTGAGACATTTGCAATAGGCCTTATCTTACTGGGTTTAGGGTTAGATGGTTTTATGAACTTACGCTTACTTGGCAGCAATCTACCTACGGATGAATTTTATTTAAGTGTATTAGAAAAAGGAAGAGATATTGGATTTAGAATTGTTTACTCGATGATTGTTATTTTAATAATTGTTCATTATGCCTACCAACCATTATTTACAAGCTTTGTATTAATTACTTTATTATATACAGCTTACGCAGCTACTACTTTAAGTACAATGTTTTTCATAATTAAAAATAAATACATTGATTAAGTGTGCCAAATCAAGTTAATAGCTTAGATTTGGCGCACTTTTTTTAAAATTAGAATCTAAAAAAACGTCTTTGCTAAAAAGCAAAGACGTTTTTAAATTAAACTTTTAATTTATTTACGAGCTTTACCTAAAATAAAGCTTAAAATTAAAATTAAAATTGCTGAACCAATAAGTGCTGGAATAATAAAGAATCCGCCTAATTCAGGTCCCCATTCACCTAGCAATAATGAACCAAGCCAAGCACCTATAATCCCTGCAAGTATATTACCTATAATTCCACCAGGTATATCTCTACCTAGTATAAGACCAGCAAACCAACCGATCAGACCACCAACTATTAGTGTCCAAATTATACCCATTTTATTCACTCCTATATGTTTAATGTAATGTTAGTTATAACTAAATTAAGTTATGTAGTAATATAACCAATAAATGAGTTAATTAAACATTTAATAATAGATATTTTTCACATTATAAAAAACAAGCGAAAAAAACAGTTTATTTATTAGCTTCATTATTATTTTTATAAATAATAATGTCTTCTTTTTTCGGTGGTGAAACAATAAAAGTCCAAATAGCTTTAAATATTCCTGTTTCATGCAGTGTTATTACAAAAATATAAGTAAGTGGACCTAAAATAATACCTAATACACCAATGAGTTTAAAACCAACAAACATGGCAAATAGTGTAGCTAGAGGGCTGATTCCAATACTTGAAGAAAGGATTTTAGGTTTTATTAATTGTCTTTGAGCAACGACTAATCCATAAAGAATTGATAAGCCAATACCAAGAGTGATATCTCCCGTAGTAAAGCTGAAGATAATCCATGGTAAAAATACTAAAATAGCTCCGATATATGGTAGGAAATCAACAATCCAAATAATTAAAGCAATTGTTAAAGCATGTTCAACTCTTAAAATTAATAATCCAATTAAAACAATACATGCCGTAAGAAAAGTAAGTTTTAATTCAGCTTTTAAAAAACCAAGCAAAGCTCTTTGTAAACTAGAATGAATTTGATCGATTTTATCATGAACTCTATCAGGTACAATTTGGTGCATCTTTTTAATTAATCGATACCAATCTTTACTTATGAAAAAAGTAGCGAGTAATGAAATAACTAACAAGGTAGCCATATTAGGTAATTTTAAAATAAGTGTGTATAAACCATTGGCAGTTGATTGAGTTAAGTTACTAAATGCATTTGTTAGGTTAGAACCGAGTATTTGTACGCTATCTAAAACAGTACTTCTTTGATCTTGATCTAAATCTTTAAACATTATGAGCAAATTATTATAAACTGGAATGATTTTCGTGCTGTAAAAGTATTCAATGTTAATCGTAAATTGATTAAATTTTTCAGGTACAATTTTAGAGAGATATGCAAATCCGGTAATAATTTCATTGACAAGTAATGTAATCGCAGTTGATATCACTCCTAATATAATAATAATAGAAGCGAATACAGATAAACCGCGTGACAGTTTTGCTCTTACTTGAAAAAAATCTACTAAAGGATTAATAATTAATGCTAAGAAAAATCCTATAATAAAGGGTGCGGTTAGTTTACTTAGATAGATTAATAAAACAACACCTAATATAGCGATTGCAATTACCATTAAAAAACGAAGTCCTTTAAATATAAAATCACGACTCATTTAATCACCTCTTTTGTGAAAAATCTTACTTCCATAATACAACATTTATAGACTGATTGTTAGATGAATGGAGTTGAATATCGTAAAAAAACTGATAAATCTAAAAGTTTCTTTGAGTTTTTAAATAATAAATGATTCAATAGAGGTAGCGAAATATAAAAGGAGAGATTATTTATGAGTATACACGAACACAATTATCCATATAAAACAATTCATGATTTTCACTCACACTCACATTTTGGTTGGGATCGTTCAATTGAACCAATAACTGAAGTAGAATCAGGACAAATTGTTAATTACGAAATAATAGAAGCTTCGAATGGGCAATTCACAAAACATTCAACACCTGAAGATGTAGCAAATATAGATTTTAACGAGGTGAATCCTGTATCAGGACCAATATATGTAAAAGGAGCTATGCCTGGTGACACACTTGAAATAGAAATGTTAGATTTTCGCCAATTAGACTGGGGTTGGACGGCTATTATACCAGGATTTGGTTTATTAGCTGATACATTTACAAATCCTGAAATAAAGATATTTGATTTAAAAGATAGAAATCGTGCTGAATTTTTACATGGTATTGATTTTTTCATTAAGCCATTTCCAGGAACTATGGGAGTAGCATTGGAAGAACCCGGGCTTCATGGAATCGTTCCACCAAGACAAAATGGTGGAAATATGGATATCCGTCATTTAGTGAAAGGAACAAAATTATATTTACCTGTGTTTGTTGAAGGCGCCTTATTTTCAATTGGTGACACTCACGCAGCGCAAGGTGATGGAGAGGTTTGTGGGACTGCCATTGAAGCATCGATGGAAACGACAATTAAATTTACACTTCATAAGGGTAAGACAATTCAAGAACCACGTTATGAAATTCCAGGACCGCCAACACCTGAAGCTGATAGTCAGGGATATTTTGTCACCACAGGTCAAGATCCAGATTTATACAAAGCATCACAAAAGGCGATTAGTTATATGATTGAACATTTAATAGATGTCTATGGTCTAAAAGATTCAGAAGCATATATGTTATGTAGTATTTCTGTAGACCTTAGAATTAATGAAATAGTTAATGCACCAAATTATTTAGTTTCTGCCTTCTTACCAAACTCGATTTTTAAATAATAAAAAAATAGATAGGTAGTGATTTTAATTAAAATAGGTTTAATAGGAACAGGTGTTATTGCAGAATATTTATTAAAAGAAATCAATGAAAAGTCAAACTATCCAATCAAGATAGTAGCAGGTGTTGTAAGGAATAAAGATAAGTACAAGCACTTAGAAGACAAATATAATATTCAAATTACTGAAGATATTAATCGCCTCTTAGAAAAAGACATTGATTTAATTGTTGAAGCAGCTACAGTATCGACAGTGAAAAGATATTTACCTAAAGTGATTAAGCATAAAGATTGTCTCGTCATCAGTGTGGGTGCATTTTCTGATGAAAAATTCTTGAAAAACATTTATACACTTGCATTAGAAAATAATCATTCAATCCACTTGCCCTCAGGTGCAATTGGTGGATTGGATTTAATTCAAAATGCTGAAGTTACTTCAGGTCTTAAAACAGTAAAATTAACTACAAGAAAACCAGCCCATACTTTTAACGAAGGAAGTATAACTAAAGATAAGGTCATTTATCAAGGTTCAGCTGCGCAAGCGATTGAAAAATACCCTAAAAATATCAATGTGGCGATTATACTCTCTTTAGCAGGATTAGGTGTAACAAAAACAGAAGTTGAAATTATTGCATCTCCATTTATAAAAGAGAATGAACATACAATTGAGGTAAATGGAGAATTTGGAGAAATGAAGACAACAATAAAAAATAAACCAATGCCTGAAAACACAAATACAAGTTATTTAGCGGCTTTAAGTGTTTTAGGAGCAATCTTACGTCAAACGAATAAAATTAAAATAGGCATATAAAAAAACGAGTATTTCTACTCGTTTTTTTCTTTAAGAGCATCTCTAATTGATTTAGTAATTCCGAGATGTATTCCTTCATGCCAAGTTACAAATTGTAATGAAGCATCTTTAGTATCTAATAGAGTTTTATTGATATCTCTTACTACATCAGCATCTTCATTGAGTTTGTCTTTGAAAAATGCTTGAATGTATTTGTCTTGTTCAATCAATGCTTCGATTATCTCTTCTTTTGTTGGAACGTCACCAACCCATTCTGAAGGTCTTGTACCATCAGCAAAAAACGTTTGGTAGTGTGGACGTGTTACTTCATAATTTTTATCTGCATCTTTTAAAAATGCATCAGCTTCAGCATAGACATGCCCTGCATTCCACCGAATTGTATTTGGAAAACCTTCAGGTTGAATATCCCAATATTTTTCTTCTAACTTTGGAAGTAAAATAAGTGTTGATGTGCGCGAATAATTAAACATCTTCATTGTTCCTGACATAAAAAAACCTCCTTAAACATTAAAGCTCAAATTAATTATACTATAAATGTAAGCGCTATTCATATTATATGATTATGTAATATAAGATTTATCAGATAGAATGGAAGTATCTAATGAAAGAGGTGTATTGAGATGAATGAAGAAGTGTTTCATAATAATCAAAATAAAGAGAAACCAAAATTACTAGGTATGTTGATGCAACCTTCAACAGAATTTATAAAAATCAAACAAAATCCTGTCATTTGGAAGCCATTAATTATAATAAGTATATTGATGATGATTGCTGGTGTGATGACAGCATTAAATATAGATTATACAAATGATCCAGAAATTCAAGAAGCGATTCAGATTTTGGGAATGGATGATCGATTCATGCTAAAGATATCTGCTTTGCTGGCAGGTGTAGCAAATTTAATTATTCCAGGTTTAACAGCTTTAATAACAACAGTTATTTATCTTGTAATTGCAAAAGTAATTAAAAAACCTATTTCATTTAAGCAATTATATTCAATGAATACATATATTTTGTTTATTTCAGCGATCGGGATGATTGCCAACGGTTTACTTTCAATGATAATTACAAAAGACCCCTCAGTAGTGTTAACAAGTTTGGCTGCAGTTATTCAAACGGATAATATGATGATAAAAAATGTACTTATCATGGTAGAGTTTTTCGCCATATGGGGCTTAGTCTTAACAATCATTGGTCTACAAAAAGTTGCTGGATTTTCGAAAGTTACTGCTACTAGTTTTGTTTTAGGATTTTACATATTAAGTTTACTGTTTAATTTATTTGGAGGATGGGTTACGACACTAAATATCTAAAGGAGTCAAAAAATGCGTTTATTAAAAATATTGAGTTTATTGTTTGTGTTAATGATGTTAGTGAGTTGTTCGAATGACTCTAAAAATAAAGACGAAACAGAGTCAGAACAAGTAACAGAAGAATTATCAGGCTATGTTCTGCAGGTGGAAGAAAAAAGATTCTTAATGATCGATAATGAAGATGGAGAAGATTATGAAGAATTAAAAGATTTGAGTATGGAAAAGATTCTTCAAATGGATCCAGATACACCTTTAATCTATGTAAATTATTCAGATATAGATAGCTTAAAAAAAGGTGACCAGATTAATGTTGAATATGATGGTGTGATGACATTTTCAATCCCTGGACAAATCACTGCAGCAAAAGTAACAAAAGTAGAATAAAACAAACCGAGTTGATTAGATCAACTCGGTTTGTTTTATAATGCATTTTCAATTGTAAGAAGTTGTCTTTTTAAATTAACTCCAGCACGGAATCCAGTTAAAGAACCATCTTTTCCAATCACTCTATGACATGGAATAAAAATTAATAATGGATTAGCACCAATCGCATTTGCAACAGCTCTAGTTGCATTAGGTTGATTAATTTGTTGTGCTATATTTGAATAATTAACTGTTTTACCATAAGGAATTTCTCGTAATGCTTCCCAAACAGTGAGTTGGAATTTAGTTCCATTAATAGCTAGAGGTACATCAAACTCTGTTAATTCACCTTTTAAATAAGCGTCAAGTTGATGGATATATGGTTTCATAAATTGATAATCTTCAATCAAGTTAAATGTAGGCATACTTCGCTTAACCCAACTCGTTAAATCAGTCAGCGTTGTTTCAGAAGTATCAACATAACATAAGCCACGTCCAGTAGCGGCTAAAATAAATGGACGTTCTAAAAGAGTCACTGTCGTATAAAATAATTGTTTATCGTTCATTTTTTCACCTCGATAATTTCCCAATCACGCTCAGTAGCTATCTTTCTTAATTCTTTATCAGGATTAACAGCAACAGGATGACCAACTCGCTCTAAAACTGATAAATCAGAAATGCTATCAGCATATGCAAAGCTGTTCTCCCAATCAATATTTTTATTCTTAAGGGATTCATTGATTTTGATGTTTTTCATAGTCCCTTGAATATGCTCGATTTTTTCAGTTTTATTAACTTCATCATTTAAAATAGGAATGTCTGTTCCAATAATCTCATCAAAGGGAAATTCTTTTTTAAAGTGAGTTAATAATTGTGTATAAGCGCCTGATACAAGCATCGTATGAGTGCCGTCTTGAAAATGTTTTTCTAAGCGTTTAATGACTGCTGGATTAAAATCCGAGCGCATTTTTTTGGCTAAACTACCGAAAAAATCATTTAATTCTTTTAATGAAAGTCTATCCAAAGCACTCATATATAGTTGCATTGAATGTGCACGCATGCGATGTGTCGGATATATCTTTAATTTATGTCCAAGATAAGGTGGGATGATCCTTCTATAGAATTGTTTATATTCTTTTTGATAATCTGAATGTCCTTTTAAATGCTCCATTAAACTATTGAAAGTTTCTTTTTTATATAAAGTACCGTCAAAATCAAATATTGCTACTCGCATTACATCACCATTTCTTATATGTCTTATTTAAATAATACACCTCTCTTAATATTTAGGCAATAAGAGGAAAAATTTAATACGCATTTTTCGCTGAAGTAATTAAATGAGGCGCGGTTGAAATAAGTAAAACAAGTAAAACAGAACAGGAAATAGCTGCGCCAATAAAAGTAATTCCATTTGCTATCAATGAAAAAATAACAGGTCCTTGTCCCGCTTCAAGTGCGTATTCACTGAAGAAAACGACCCCGGCAATAAAATGCCAAAAGTAGCGTGCTGCTGCTCCGACTATAACGGCAATAACAATATAAATAGCTGCTGTTTGCTTTTTGTTATTCAGTAAATTATTTTTAATCTTATTAGCAAATAATCCAGCAAATCCAACAAAAGAAAAGGCGACAAAGTATTCAATAAAAGCTTGTAAAGGTGTCAAAATCCAAGCATCTCCTAAAGCAATTTGTAAAATCCCCCAAATAAATCCGGAAATAAACCCTGCTTTGAATCCCCATCTAAAAGAAATAATGAAAATAGGAATCATTGCAAAAGAAATGGACATCGAAGGATGAAGCTTTATGGAAGGTAGTAAATCAAGTAACATTGCTAAAGCTGCAAAATAGCAATTTCGAGTAAAGTTTGTAATTTAAATTTTTTTTGCATAAAAAAATCCTCCTTAAGTGTGTTCTAAACAAATAGGAGAATGTGTAAATAAGTCAGAAATAATCTGTTATTTACCACATCCCTACGTAAGTATTAACTAAACAGGTTTAAAGGGTCAGAATAAAATCTTTCTCAGCAATTACGCTCCCCTTGTGGCTTACTTTATTTAATTTAACAATATCAGAATAACATATTTATTAAAGGATTACATTTAAATCTAATCCTTTAATAAAATGGCAAATTAATTAGTTCAATCAGATCGCTTTTGATAAAATACCTTAAAGAATAAAAATTCATGATTACCAAGCTCATTATCTATATCAAAGTCTTACTATAAACATCAGACAATATTAGTCATCCAAAATGTTAATAATAAAACCTAAACGATTGTCTTTTTCACTTTAGCGTGATAAAGTAATGTACGTGAATAATTTTAAAATAAAAGGATGGGTTTGTTTTGTTTAACGCAGTAGTTATAAGTGTTCTTGTGATGGTTGTATTAAGTTTACTGAGAATTAATGTTATTTTCGCCTTACTAATGGCAGCATTGACTGCTGGTTTAATGTCTGGAATGAGTTTTAGTGAAGCAACAGAAATTCTTGTCGATGGGATGGCTAATCAGTCAGGTACAGCGCTAAGTTACGTGCTGTTAGGGATATTTGCAGTTATGATTGGAATGTCAGGTATCACGACAATTTTAGTTAATAAGATGTTGACACTTTTTTCAGGTAAAAGAACGATTCTTGTTTTATCAATTGCAGGTATAGCAATATTTTCACAAAATTTAGTACCTGTTCATATAGCATTTATTCCAATTTTAATTCCACCTTTATTAGGTTTATTTAATAAATTACAAATTGACCGTCGCGCTGTTGCATCAGCGTTAACATTTGGATTAAAATTTCCATATATAACATTGCCAGTAGGCTTTGGTCTTATATTCCAAGGAATTATTAAAGAAGAAATGATAAGCAATGGCATGGAGATTACTTCAAGTGAAGTGACACAAGCAATGCTTTTCCCTGGAGCGGCGATGATTATTGGTTTACTTGTTGCTGTCTTAATTACATATCGTAAAAAACGAATAGCAAAACCAGTCATTGATTATCAAATGCAAGATGTAGATATGGCAGATAGTATAGCTGAAACAAAGGATGTAACTTTTAATTATTTACATTTCTTTACTATCCTTGCAATTGTTGCAGCGCTAGTTATTCAATTAGCAACAGAATCGCTAATCTTAGGTGCATTAGGCGGTATTATCATTATGTTTGCTTCAAGAGTTGTTAAGTTTTATCAAGGTGATTTAGTAGTTAATGAAGGTATCGGCATGATGGGGATGATCGCATTTGTCATGTTAATTGCTTCAGGTTATGCAAAAGTACTTACCGAGTCAGGTGCTGTTGATGAATTGGTTGAAATAACGTTAAGTTTTACAGGTGATTCTAAATTTATTATCGCTCTATTATTACTATCAGTCGGGTTGGTAATTACGATGGGCATTGGTACATCTTTTGGTACAATCCCTATCTTAGCAGCCTTATATATCCCTGTATTAACAGCAACAGGTATGTCTCCTTTAGCAAGTGCAGCTTTAATAGGTACGGCAGCTGCTTTAGGAGACGCAGGAAGTCCAGCTTCTGATTCAACATTAGGTCCGACTGCAGGTCTTAATTATGACGGGAAACATCATCATATTTGGGATACGTGTGTACCAACGTTTTTACACTATAATATTCCTTTGTTTATTATAGGTGTTATTGCAGCAGTAATACTTTAAGAAAAACCGCTTATTTTAATTAATAAGCGGTTTTATTGTTTTTTATTTATATTTGACTTTTTGTGGTTGCCAATTAGCAAAGAAAATTCCAAGGAGAATAAATCCACCACCTAAAATAACATACCAATGAATCGATTCATCTAAAAGTAGTGCACCAGAGAGAACGCCAAAAAAAGGTGCGAGAAATAAAAAAGCGCTTGTTTTACCTGGATCTCCTGTTTGAATTAAATAAAACCAAATGGTAAATTGCACGATAGAGGCCATAATAACAAGCCATAAAAGAATAAAAAGAGAATTCATATTAACTATAAGAAAAGCGTCTTCCAAGAAAAAACTTCCGATAAATAATAATCCACCGCCAAATAACATTTGATAGGCAGTTAACACCCAAATATCGATTTTCATTCCCCATGTTTTAATTAACAAAGTTCCAATTGCCCAAGATACAGCAGAACCAAATCCAAGAATCGTTCCTGCTTTTATTGATAAATGGGCCCCAAACGTAATAAAAACACCGATAAAACCTATAATAACGCCAAACCATTGTAATTTACGGTAATGATGTTTTAAAAACAAGGTTCCAAAAATAACAACAAGAAGCGGATTTATAAATGTTAAAATGGAGGATTCGCCAGCAGTAATCGTTTTCAAACTTACAAAAATACATCCCATGACTCCGGCTGTTTGAAAAGCGCCTATCACAAAAATTTTTAGCCATGATTTCACATCTTTTGGGTGTGGTCTACTTAAAAAGTATACAATCATTCCCATCACGATACCTGCCATAATAAATCTAATCGCAACAAGCATAATCGGCGAAGCATAATCTAAGCCGATTTTTCCAATTGTAAAGGAAGAACCCATAAGTAGTGTCGTTAAAATAACTAAAAATATATATAGGAATTTGTTTATCTCTCTTCCCCTCCTAATCTAAATAGATAATCCGGTGCATAAGAATTATTAATACTATATCAAATAGATTTAAACAAAGATATGACGAAAAATTAAATTGAATAACCTAATCGTCATGTGTCTAGGTGTAATTCGTTGAAAGAGCGTATCTTTGCAGTTATTATTAGTAATGTTAGATAGAAAGATGATAATTAAAATTTGATTGTTTCATTAATAGATTGTCACACTTTACCATGATACAATGTAGGATGGTTATTAAAGTGATATTTAGAAAGAGAAGTGGTTTAAGTTGGACTTAAATAAAGAAAACTTGTCATATAAAGAATTTTTTTCGGACTTGAAATTACTTGTTAAAGGTAAAGTTTTATTAGCCAATGTATCTCCTGTCATATTGGGTTATTGGTTAGCATTACATTTCACTGGTGCAGATTTGATTATGCGCTGGGAAGAGCTAGTTATTGTAACGATTGGAAGCTTGTTTGTTATAGCAGGTGCATTAATATTAAATAATTGGTATGAAGTTGATTTAGATACTGCAATGATGCGTACACAAGCTAGACCTACAGTTACGGGGAACTTTCCATTAAAGATGGTTTTCTGGTTAGGGATTGGATTATCTGTTCTTGGTATGATAATTATAGCAATGACAACATTAGAAGCCGCAATCTATGCTCTATTAGGATGGTTTACTTATGTCGTTTTATATACATTTTGGTCAAAAAGAAAATATACATTAAATACTGTGATCGGAAGTATATCAGGGGCATTTACTCCTTTAATTGGTTGGGCAACACTCACACCAGCTAATCACATTGTACCGATTACTTTATTTATGATTTTGTTCTTATGGCAGATACCACATACATTTGCAATTGCTATGAGACGTCATGATGAATATAAAGCTGCTGGAGTACCGATGCTTCCAGTTGTTTATGGTGCTGAAATGACTAAACGTCAATCATTGATTTATATTTTATTATTATTTCCGTTGCCTTTTTTCTTAGGCGAGTTAGGAACATCGTTTTTATTTATATCAACAATCATGAACCTGATCTGGATTGTAATCTCTATTAAAGGGTTCTTTGTTAAAGATAATATGAAATGGGCTAATCAAATGTTTTATTATTCACTGACTTATTTAACCGTTGTTTTTGGTGGAATGATAATTGTAACATTATGGTCATAAATATGGAGGAATTAATATGAAGCTTGTATATAAAGGGAAAACTAAAGATGTTTATCGTTTAGAAGATGGTACTATCCAATTAAAATTTAAAGATGATGTAACAGGAGCAGATGGAGTGTTTGATCCAGGCGCTAATACAGTAGGTTTAACATTAGCAGGTGCTGGTAAATCAGGATTAAAAGTGTCACAGTATTTCTTTGAAAAATTAGCGAAAAAAAATATACCAACTCATTATCTTGATGCAAATGTAGAAGCTTGTACAATGCATGTCAAAGATGCTGAAATGTTTGGTGAAGGATTAGAAGTTATCTGTCGTTATAAAGCAGTTGGTAGCTTTTACCGGAGATATGGCAAGTATTGTGAAGAAGGGCAAGAGTTACCTGAATTTATAGAAATTACCCTTAAAGATGATGAAAGAAATGATCCGCCGATATCAAAAGAAGGGCTTACCATGCTAAATATCTTAAAACCGAAAGAATATGATCGGATTAAAGAATTAACAAAAGAAATCTCGAAACTTGTAAAATCCGACTTGAATGAAAAAAACTTAGAATTATATGATATTAAATTAGAGTTTGGCAAAGATTCACAAGGAAATATTATGCTTATTGATGAAATTTCAGGAGGAAATATGCGCGTTTATAAAGGAGATAAATATATTGAACCTTTAAAGCTAGAACCGCTCCTATTTGAATAAGAGAAAACGTTTGCATTTTTTAAGTAATCAAGGCATAATTAAATTTACCATGTAATTTTTTACATGAATAAGTAATTTAAAGCGTAAAAATGTTCATTTAACAGTTTATCTCATCTTTTCATCCAAAATATTAAGAATTGTTAGTTTTATCTTGGTATTATAAAGTGAGATTAAATTATTTCCAAAAAAATTCAGAGGTGATTATAAAATGGAAAATAAATTAAACGAAAAAATTAGAAATAAGGATTTTTTAGACAAAGTAGTTTCAGCAGAAGAAGCAGCATCATGGATTAAAGATGACATGACAATAGGTATGAGTGGTTTCACATTATTTGGTGAACCCAAAGTATTTCCACAAGCATTAGCTAATCGTGGAAAGGAAGAAAACTTTAAGGTTAATCTATTTACAGGTGCCTCAATGGGGCCTGCAGCTGACCAGTCAATGGCAGAAGCAGATATTATTAAATTACGTTTCCCTTATCAAGGAAACCCAGTACTTCGTAAGAAAATTAACGCAGGTGAAGCAGGATATATTGACCAGCATTTATCACATAACGCAGAATCAATTAGACAAGGTGTTTTAGGCAAAATTGACTATGCTGTCATTGAAGCAGCAGCAATTACTGAAGATGGATTAATCATTCCAACAGGTTCAGTAGGTAACTCACCTATATTTGTTCAAGAAGCAGAAAACGTCATTATCGAACTTAATTTAACTGCACCGAAAGAATATGAAGGATTACATGATATTTATATTCCAGAAGTACAAGGTGAAAAACGCGAAGCTATCCCAGTTTACAATATAGAAAAACGTATTGGTGAAATTGGAATTAAAGTTGATCCAGCAAAAGTTCGTGGAATTGTTCTTTCAGAAGAGCCAGATATTCCATCACCTTTATTTGATCCAAATGAAGAAACACAACAAATTGCTGATAACTTACTAGGGTTTTTTGATAAAGAAGTAGCAGAAGGACGTCTAACTAAAGAATTGGCACCATTACAATCAGGAGTTGGATCAGTTGCTAACGCAGTATTAAGTGGAATGAAAGATTCACAGTTTAAAGATATTGTTGTAGCATCAGAAGTATTACAAGATGGTATCTTTGATTTAATTGATGCAGGTGTTGTTAAATTTGCAGCAGGAACTGCTTTTTCATTATCGAAAAAACGTGTAGATTCTCTAGCTGAAGACTTAACAAAATATAAAGATAAAATTGTCTTTAGACCACAAGAAATTTCAAACCATCCGGAAGTTATTCGTCGTCTAGGTGTTATTTCATTTAACACAGCTTTAGAACTAGATATTTACGGTAACGTTAACTCAACTCATGTAAGTGGTACACGTATTATGAATGGTATCGGTGGTTCAGGTGACTTTGCTCGTAACGCACGTATTGCAATATTTGTTACACAATCAACAGCTAAAGATGGTAAGATTTCAACAATCGTTCCATTTGTTACACATGTTGACCATACGAACCATGATGTTGATGTTATTGTTACAGAACAAGGTGTTGCAGACCTTCGTGGTTTAACGCCAGTACAAGCTGCAGAGAAAATTATTAATAACTGTATGCATCCAGACTTTAAAGACCAAGCATTAGATTACTTCGAAAGAGCGAAAGAATTAGGTGGTCAAACACCTCATATCTTATCAGAAGCATTCTCTTGGCATGAAGCTTTAGCTGAAAAAGGTACAATGAAAAAATAAAAAAATAATAAAGAATTTAAAGCAGCCAATTCATTCAAATGAATTGGCTGCTTTTTTAGTGTGAATGAAATATGGCTTGAATTTTTTTAGGGTTTTGATATTTAAGCAATGAAACCATTAATAATATCCGAGCCTTTTGTGGGGATAAATTATCACTTGAAATAAATTGTGTAGACTTAAAATTATTAGTTTCAGTAACGCGACCATTACCAACATGACTACTTCTAACAACAAAAATACCAGAATTTTCGGCTTTAATTAATGCAGTTTTTTCATCTGGACTCATTAATCCAGCACCAGTACCAGCAATAACGATACCATGGTAATTATTTGATTGAACAAGATAATCAATTAAATCACCCTTAGCACCAGCGTGTGAATAAACTATTGCGACATCAGGTAGTTCAGTGATATTTAGATTTGAAAACTCACTTTTTGTTGTATGTTGTTTAAGGGGTTTAAGATAGTATTGAATTGTATTATCTGGTTCGACAGTTCCTAAAAGTCCAAAATCAGATGAATTAAAGGCTTGTACTTGATATGTATGAGATTTAGTCACTTCTCTTGCACAGTAAATTTCATTGTTTAGACTGACTAACACACCCAGATCTTTTGAATAATCACTACTCGCAACTTTAATTGCTTGAATTAAATTTAAATGTGCATCTGATGATAAGGCAGTATATGGACGTTGAGCACCAACAAGTACAACAGGCAAGTTAGTTGGCAGCGTTAAATGAAGAAAATAAGCCGTTTCCTCTAATGTACTCGTCCCATGGGTAATAACGATGCCATCATAATTTTGTTTATTTAAAAAATATACGATTAAAGATCGTAATTTTAACCAGTGTGTTTGATTGAGTTCAGTACTACTCACGTTTGTAAATGAAAAGAAATCAACCTCAGCGATATCACGGATTTCTGGAAGATCAGCAAGGAAGACATTCCCATTATATATTCCACTCGTATAATCTTGTCTATCTAATCTGTTTAATCCTTTAGCAGAAATTGTGCCACCCATTTCAATGATTTTAATTTTTTTCAAAAGATCAGCTCCTTATATTAAATGAGTCTCTTCTAGATTAACTAAATAAAAACAAAAAACAAGAGAATTAAAAAAATACATAATTATGCGTAATAAGTGCATAAAAATACAAAAAATGCTAAGGTGTTTTATAAGAAGCTTATTATCTAAGAAGATTCTAAAAAAACAAATAACTTATAAATATACTGTTGACTTTATAATTATACATATTATAATAGAGTAATACGAAAAGGAGCGGAATTATTATGAAAGCAGCAATCATTGGAGCAACAGGTTATGGTGGAGCAGAGTTAATCCGTATTTTACAGAGACATCCTTATGTTTCTATACATTCAGTTCACGCAACTAATTTAATAGGTGAATCGTTAAAAAATTATTATCCGCATATGCAGACATTTATTGAAAAGAATATAGAAGAAGTAAACATAGAAAAAATAGCTCAAGAAGTCGATGTTGTATTTATGGCAACACCATCTGGTGTCGCAAGAGATATGGCTGAAAGTTTTTTAATTAAAGGTGTTAAAGTAATTGATTTATCAGGTGATTTTAGAATAAAAAACTCAGATGTTTATACGCAATGGTATGGTATTAATCATGCTGAAAAAAAGTTGGTTAATCGAGCTGTTTATGGATTGACTGAGTGGGTGAAAGAAGATCTTGAGAATGTTAATTTTATTGCCAATCCGGGTTGTTTTCCAACATCAATCTTACTTGGCTTAGCTCCTGTTATTAAATCAGAACTTATTGATTTAAACTCAATTATAATTGATGCTAAAACAGGTGTCAGTGGTGCTGGAAAGGGACTGTCTCAAGCAACGCATTACTCAGAAACAAATGATAATTTTAAAGCTTATAAAGTGAATGAACATCAACATACACCTGAAATAGAAGAAATTATTAAAGAATGGGATGAGCGTTTAAATTACGTCACATTTACACCTCATCTTGCACCAATGACGCGCGGTATTATGTCGACAATGTATATGACCGCAACAAAAAAGGTGACAGAAGATCAATTAATAGAAATGTATAAAGAGATGTATAAAGATGATTATTTTATAAGAATTCGAAATCAAGGAGAATATCCGACAACAAAAGATGTTAGTGGTTCTAATTTTTGTGATATATCTATCACTTATGATGAGCGAACAAATCGGATAACTATTATTAGCGTTATTGATAATTTAGTTAAAGGCGCATCAGGTCAAGCGGTACAAAATATGAATAAAATGTTAGGGTTTGAAGAAGAGGCGGGCATTGATTTTATGCCTCTATTCCCGTAACTAGAATATATAAAAAGTTTATGAGGAGGATAAATGTGGAAATAATGAAAAAAGAAAATGGAACAATTGTTTCACCAAAAGGATTTAAAGTTGGTGGCCTTCACTCAGGTGTAAAAAGAAAGAAAAAAGATTTAGGGATTTTATATAGTGAAGTTCCGGCACAAGCCGCAGCTGTATATACATTGAATAAAGTTAAAGCAGAGCCAATAAAACTAACCCAAGAATCATTAAGTAAAGACGGCATTCTTCAAGCAGTAATTATAAATAGTGGTAACGCAAATGCATGTACCGGAAAACAAGGTATGCATGATGCTATAAAAATGCAAGAAGAAACAGCAAAAAAACTCAACATAAAAAAAGATCATGTAGCAGTTGCATCGACAGGAATTATAGGGGTAGAAATGCCAATGGATAAGATTATTCCACATATTAGTAAATTAGAATTAACCAAAACTAAAGAAGCTTCGTTAGATTTCGGCGAAGCTATCTTAACAACTGATACATTTATAAAGTCAGTGAGTTTTGAAACGGAAATAGATGGTAAAAAAGTTATTATGTCGGGTACTGCAAAGGGTTCAGGAATGATTGAACCTAATATGGGTACAATGCTGAGTTTCATTACAACAGATGCAAATATTGAAGCTGATGTTCTAGATAAAGCTTTAAAAGATATAGTAAATCAAACATATAATTGTATAACAGTTGATGGTGATACTTCGACAAATGATATGGTGCTTGTTATGGCAAATGGTGAAGCCGAAAATAATTTATTAACAGAAAACCATCCGGAATGGGAGAAATTCACTGAACTTTTAAAACAAACAAGTGAAGAACTATCTAAGATGATTGCTAGAGATGGAGAAGGTGCAAGTAAATTAATTGAGGTTACTGTAAATGGAGCAAACAAGGTAACTGACGCTAGAAAAGTGGCTAAATCTGTTGTTGGATCTTCATTAGTTAAAACGGCTATTTATGGAACAGATGCTAATTGGGGAAGAGTTATTGTGGCAATAGGTTATAGTGGTGTGGAAATCGATCCAGAACAAATTGATTTAAATATTGGTGGTATTCAGTTATTAGAAAAAAGTGAACCAATTACTTATTCAGAAGAATTAGCCAAAAAATATTTAGAAGAAGAAGTAATTAATATAGATATAAATCTTAATCAAGGGCCTCATTCAGGGAAAGCTTGGGGATGCGATTTAACTTATGACTATGTAAGAATAAATGCGAGCTATCGTTCGTAAAGGAGATAAACATGGACAATATAATAGTTTTTAAATGTGGTGGTAGTTCTGTAGACGACTTATCAGAAGAATTTTTTAATAACATACGTTCACTTCAAAAACAGGGCAAAAAACCAGTTATCGTTCATGGTGGTGGTCCGGCTATAAAAGAAAATTTAAGTAAATTAAATATAGAATTTGAATTTGTAGATGGTTTGCGAAAAACTACACAAGAAATTATTGATGTTGTCGAAATGGTTCTCTCTGGAAGTGTAAACTCGTCATTAACGCGTAGGTTTAATCAAGCAAATTTAAATGCATTAGGTATTTCAGGAACAGATAATAACTTAATCACTGCCAAGCCAATCGATTATGAAAAATATGGACTTGTTGGTGAAGTAGATGAAGTAAATGTGAAGTTATTAAAAGTATTATTAAAAGAAGATTATATACCTGTTATATCACCACTTGCAGTTGATAAATCAGGAAACAGATATAACATTAATGCTGATACTGCTGCTGGAGCAGTGGCAAAAGCATTAAAGGCTGAACAGCTTATTTTTGTAACAGACGTGGCAGGAATCTTAAAGAATGATGAACTTTTAAGTGAAGTTACGGTTGATGAAATTGAACAATTAATTAATGAAGAAGTTATATATGGTGGAATGATACCTAAAGTTAAAGCGGCTTTAAATGGTTTAGAAGGTAATGTTAATCAAGTAAGAATTGTAAATGGAAAAAAATCTGTTTTAACAAAAGACAATCATTTACTTGGGACAACAATTAAGACAAATGAGGAGTGAAAAAATGAGTTCGATATTTCCGACATATGCACGTTTTGATGTAAAACTTAAAGAGGCAACAGGGATGATGATAACAGATACTTCAGATAAAACTTATTTAGATTTCACTTCAGGTATTGGCGTTTGTAATTTAGGTCATCGTCATCCAAACGTCCAAAAACATATTGAAGACCAATTAAATAAATACTGGCACGTATCTAATTTATATCATAACCCAATCCAAGAACGAGTAGCTAAAGCCTTAACAGAAAAAAGTTCAGGGGACTTAGTCTTTTTTTCAAATAGTGGTGCTGAAGCAAATGAAGCAGCCATTAAACTAGCAAGAAAGGTAACAGGGAAAGAAACAATAATTACATTTAATCAATCATTTCATGGTAGAACATTTGCTACGATGGCAGCTACAGGACAAGAGAAGGTAAGAGATGGTTTTGGTCCAATGTTAAAAACATTTGCTTACGGTACATATAACGATAGTGAGAGTGTTAAACAATTAATTGATTCAAACACAGCTGCCATTATGTTTGAAGTTGTACAAGGTGAAGGTGGTGTGTTACCAGCTAGTCAGTCATTTATTGATGAAATCGTTGAATTAGCAAAACAACATGATCTTCTAATCATTATAGATGAAATTCAAACCGGAATAGGCCGAACTGGTAAAGCTTTTGGCTATGAACATTATGGATTAGATCCAGATATTATCACAGTAGCAAAAGGACTCGGAAATGGAATGCCTGTTGGAGCAATGATTGCTAAAGAGAAGTATAAAGGTAGTTTTGGTCCAGGTAGCCATGGTTCAACATTTGGTGGAAATCCGCTTGCGATGTCAGCAGCTGAAGCTGTAATTAAAAATGTGTTTAATGAAAGCTTTTTAAAAGAAGTAGAAAATAAAGGAAATTACTTAATCAATAAATTAAAAAAAGAACTCGAACATATCGATATGGTTAAAGATATTCGAGGCAAAGGGTTAATGGTAGGGATTGAATGTAGTAAAGAAGTTACACCTAGTGTCCAAGGATTGATTGATAAAGGTGTACTAACATTGAGTGCAGGTCCATATGTTCTTAGACTACTTCCACCATTAATTGTGACTTATGATGAAATTGATAAAGTTGTTGAATTAATTAAAAATCAATTAAGTGAGTAGGAGGATTCTAGTGCCGAAAAATCAATCAATCAATACCGTGTTAGTCATTGGTTCAGGTCCTATTATAATAGGTCAAGCAGCAGAATTTGATTATGCAGGTACTCAAGCATGTCTAACTTTAAAAGAAGCTGGTTGTAAAGTCATTTTAATTAATAACAATCCAGCCACAATAATGACAGATGAAAAAATTGCAGATGTAGTTTATTTTGAACCTTTAACAATAGAGAGTATTGAACAAATAATTAAAAAAGAAAAACCAGATGGCTTACTTGCTACAGTCAGTGGCCAGACTGGTTTAAATTTGGCATTCGATCTATCAGATAAGGGAATAATTGACAAGTATAATTTAACAGTTTTAGGTACAACGATTGATTCAATTATGCGTGGGGAAGATCGAGATAAATTTAAGCGACTAATGAATGAAATTGCTGAGCCAATTCCCGAAAGTGAAATTATTGCAAATTTAACAGAAGCAAAACAATTTAGTGAAAGAGTAAGTTTTCCGATTATTATTCGACCAGCATATACATTAGGAGGATCTGGTGGAGGGATTGCAAGCAATGATTCTGAATTTGAGAAACTTGTTACAAGCGGTCTGAGAGCAAGTCCGATTAATCAGTGCTTGATTGAGAAGAGTATAGCAGGTTGGAAAGAAATCGAAATGGAAGTTATTCGCGACAATAGTGATAATTGTGTCGTTGTTTGTCATATGGAAAATATTGATCCTGTCGGTATTCATACAGGTGATTCAGTTGTAGTTTCACCTGTTCAAACACTTAATGACGATGAACTTACAATGTTAAAAAAAGCATCTAAAAAAATAGTTAGTGAAGTAGGAATCGTTAATGCGTGTAATGTCCAACTTGCGATAAATCCTAATACTAATGATTATTTTGTTATCGAAATCAATCCACGTGTGAGTCGTTCAAGCGCATTAGCATCAAAGGCAACAGGTTATCCCATTGCTAAAATTGCAACAAAATTAAGTTTAGGTTTTAGTTTAGATGAAATAATCGATCAGCGTACTGGTAAGTCCCTTGCAACATATGAACCTGACTTAAACTATACAATCGTTAAATTCCCTCGTTTCCCGTTTGATAAATTTAAAAATGCTAATCGCTTTTTAGGAACACAAATGAAAGCAACGGGAGAAGTTATGGCTGTTGGTAATAATTTAAAGGGAGCAATTCAAAAAGGAATTCGATCGTTAGAATTAAATATTAATAATCTATTTATGAAAGAATTAAAAGAGCTTTCAAATGCAGAGCTGAAAACTTTAATAAGTACGGCTGATGACCGTCGTTTTTTTGCATTATTTGAAGCATTTGACCGTCAATTTAGTATTGATGAAGTTCATGATTTAACGCAGATTAATCATTATTTCTTAAGAGAAATAGCAGAACTTGTTGAACTGAATACAGAAATGTTAACTACTGATATTAACAATCTTTCAAAAGAAAGTTTGTTAGTCTATAAACAAGCAGGCTTTACAGATCAATCCATTGCAAATAACTTTAAAAGCAATCTAACAGAAATAAAAGGATTAAGAACAACTTATAATATTTATCCAGAAATTAAACAAGTGAATGCTATGTCAGAAAAAGCTGAATTAGCAGCTTGTTATTATACGACATGGAATAATAAACCAAAACAAGAAACTTCAAGTAATAAAGACAAAGTGTTAATTATTGGTTCAGGACCGATAAGAATTGGTCAAGGAGTAGAATTTGATTATTGTTCAGTACAAAGTATTTTAGAGCTGCAAAAAAACAACTATGAAACAGTCTTGATTAATAATAATCCATCTACAGTCAGTACAGATTTTGAAATAGCCGATAAACTTTACTTTGAACCCATTACTGTGGAGGATGTTTTAAATATTATTGAAATCGAACAAATTGAAAATGTATTTATTCAATTTGGAGGTCAAACATCGATTAATCTTGCATCAGGTCTTGAAGCGGCAGGTATTAATCTAATAGGTACATCTAACGAAGCGATTAATCAATTAGAAGATAGAGATTTATTTTATCAATTTATGAAAGATATCGATTTACCGCATATACCTGGTCAGACAGTCAATTCACGTAAGGATTTGAAAGCGAAAGTGACTCAATTTGGCTATCCTGTTTTATTAAGACCTTCGTTTGTTATTGGTGGTCAAGGAATGATTGTTTTAAAAAACGAACAAGACTTAAACGATTATTTAACTCAAATTAAACAAACAAATATCTTTCCGATTTTAATCGATGCGTATTATCCAGGACAGGAAATAGAAGTTGATGTATTAACAGATAATAACAATATATTGATACCTGGTATATTTGAACATTTAGAATTAGCAGGCGTTCATTCAGGTGATAGTATGGCTGTAACACCTCCAGTGAATTTATCAAACGAACTAAAAGAAAAAGTAGTTGCTTATGCTAAAAAAATTGCAATAGGTGCAAAATTTAAAGGTCTTTTTAATATTCAATTTGTTAATTACGAAGGTGAACTTTATGTTTTAGAAGTCAATCCACGTGCATCTAGAACTGTGCCAGTAATGAGTAAAATCACTCAAGTTAATATGGTTGGACTAGCAGTTCAGTTAATTTTAGGTAAGACGTTATCAGATTGTATCTCACAAATTAATTTAATGGATGAAAAGTCATTTTATACAATAAAAGCGCCGGTCTTTTCAACACATAAATTACCAGGAGTCGATCCAAAACTAGTACCTGAAATGAAATCAACAGGTGAACTTATTGCTACAGATAATGATTATGAAGTTTGTTTAAAGAAAGCATTTATTTGGAATGAACCAATCAGTAAACAATTTAAGCAAACAAAAAAAGAAATTTATATCGCAAAAGAGTTTAATTATTTTAGTGAATACCATGAATTATTTAATAAATTAAATATCGAGCTAATCTATGAATCAGAAGTAAAAGACATAGCCGAATGGTGTAAGCGTACTGAAGCTTTCGCGATTTTTAGTGACAAAGAAAGTAGCATGGATAGGAATCACGGGCTAATATATAATCTTATGGTTATTTCCGCAAAAGAAACACTTGAAGCTTTAGCACATGCGAAAATAACAATAAAAGATATTTTATCGATAGATGAAACAAATAAAGTTCAAAGGAAAGAAGGCATTTTCATATGAGTTATTCACAATTAGGTTTAAAATTAAAAAAACAATTTAAAGGTCAAGACTTTTTACAAATAAGTGATTATACAAAAGAAGACTTAACTAATTTATTAAATTATGCAAGTGAATTAAAGCAATTGCAACAAGATAACATACCTCATGAATTATTAAAAGGTAAAACATTAGCGATGATTTTCGAGAAATCATCTACTCGTACGCGTGTATCATTTGAAGCGGGAATGTTCCAACTTGGTGGAAAAGGTATGTTTTTAAGTAAAGAAGATATTCATTTAGATGAAGCTATTTCAGATACAGCAAAAGTTTTATCAAGATATGTAGATGGCATTATGATTAGAACTTATGGTCATGAGATAGTTGAAGAATTAGCAGAGAATGCATCAATTCCAATTATTAATGGCTTAACAGATGATTCTCATCCATGTCAGGTATTAGCAGACCTTCTAACAATTTACGAATATAAAGGAACATTTGACAATTTAAAATTAGCTTATGTCGGGGATGGAAATAACGTTTCTCAATCATTAATTATGGGTTGTGCAATCATGGGAATCGATTGTCATGTTGCAGTTCCAAAAAATAATGAAGTAAAATCATCAGTAATTGAAAAAGCACAGACAAGAGCAAAAAAATCTGGTGCAAAAATTATTGAAACACATGATCCTCTAAAAGCTGTAAAAGATGCTGATATTATCTATACAGATGTATGGGCAAGTATGGGTTGGCAAGGAGATAAAGAAAGTAGATTAAAAGAATTTGAAGGTTATCAAGTAAATGAAGCATTAGTCAAACATGCCAAAGATGATTATATTTTTATGCATTGTTTACCAGCTATTCGTGGTGAAGAAGTAGCAACAGAAGTAATCGACGGGGAAAATTCAGTCGTTTTCGATCAAGCGGAAAATAGACTACACGTGCAAAAAGCTGTATTAGCAACATCAATGTAAATAAAAAAAGACTGAAATATTTTTCAGTCTTTTTTTATTTTATTAATCTATTTTGACAGTCCAATTAAATATATCTTCAATCTCACCATACTGAATACCAGTTAGAGAATCATAAAGTTTTTTAGCGATTTCACCTGTTTGACCATTGTTAATAATCATGTCTTCGTTATTCCAAGTGAGTTGTCCAATTGGTGAAATAACAGCGGCAGTTCCTGTACCAAATGCTTCTTCTAATGTACCATTTTGATGAGCATCATATACTTCTTGCATTGAAATGCGACGTTCTGTAACAGGAATATCCCAATGTTCTAACATTTTAATAACAGAGTCTCTTGTAATCCCTGGAAGAATACTACCGTGTAAATCAGGTGTGATAATCTCACCATTGATTTTAAAGAATACGTTCATACTACCGACTTCTTCAATATATTTTTTTTCAACACCATCTAACCAAAGTACTTGAGCGAATCCTTTCTCAGCAACAAGCTCTGTTGCAACTAAACTAGCAGCGTAGTTACCACCTGTCTTAGCTTCACCTGTACCACCTTCGACTGCACGAACATATTCGTTCTCTACAGCGATTTTTACAGGGTTAATTCCTTCTTTATAATAAGCACCGACAGGAGATAAAATAACGATGAATTTATAGTTTTTAGAAGGCGATACGCCGAGATGTGCTTCTGTTGCAATAATAAACGGACGTATATATAAAGAAGTTCCTTTTTCTTTTGGAACCCAATCTTTATCAATTTTCACAAGTTCTTTAATTGCTTTTGTTGCGTAATCAACATCTAAATCAGGAATGCGAAGTCTTTCACTCGAACGATTTAAGCGAGCAACGTTTTGATCAGGTCTAAATAGTTGAACTTCATCGTTATCAGTTACATATGCTTTTAAACCTTCAAAGACAGTTTGTCCATAATGAAGAGAAGTTGCAGAAGGGTCTAATTCAATTGGACCATAAGGTACTATTCGACCATCATGCCAACCTAATTCTTCTGTATAATCTAAAATAAACATATGATCTGTAAATAAAGTTCCAAACTCTAATGTAGTTGGATCAGGTTTTTCTTTAAATGTTGTTGCTTTCTCGATACGAATATCTTGGTCTCTCATGATGATATCTCCCTTAATAATAATTATGTATAATGACTACTTTCATTATAACTGAAAAACATAGATTTGTGGTCAAATATAATTAATTTTTCAGATAATTCATAGAATAGTGATATATGAACTCAATATATAATAAATTGAATTGATTATCTACTTAAAAGATTGAATTATTAGAAAAATAGCAATATAATAAACATTAAGGATGGTGTATAAAAATGACAAAAGATTTGCGAATAAAAAGTAATGTTTTTGATGGAACAAGAAAGTCACCTAACCGTGCGATGCTACGTGCAGTAGGAATGACAGATGAGGATTTTAAAAAACCTATTATTGGTATTGCCAGTACATGGAGCCAAGTAACACCTTGTAATATACATATAGATGGTCTAGCCTTAGCGTCACGTGAAGGTGCTCGCGAAGCTGGTGGAGTACCAATGATATTCAACACAATAACAGTATCTGATGGAATTTCTATGGGAACAGAAGGTATGAAATATTCATTATCAAGCCGTGAAGTTATCGCAGATTCAATTGAAACAGTTGTTGGAGCAGAAAGTATGGATGCTGTCGTCACAATCGGTGGGTGTGATAAAAACATGCCAGGTTGTATGATTGCAATTGCACGATCAGAAGTGCCAGGTATTTTTGTTTACGGTGGAACGATTTCACCAGGAAAATTAAATGGCAAAGATATCGATCTTGTATCAGTCTTTGAAGGTGTTGGGAAACTTAATAAAGGTGATATTACTGAAAGTGAATTAAAAGAAATCGAATGTGGAGCATGTCCAGGAGCGGGTTCTTGTGGTGGTATGTATACAGCTAATACAATGGCTTCAGCTATTGAAGCGATGGGTATGAGTTTACCAAGCACGGCGTCTAATCCTGCTGAATCTCAAGATAAGAAAGCGGATTGTAAAGATGCAGGTAAAGCGGTTTACAACTTACTTGAAAAAGGTATTTATCCAAAAGACATTATGACAAAAAAAGCATTTGAAAATGCAATTACAGTCGTTATGGCTTTAGGTGGTTCAAGTAACGCAGTACTATATTTACTGGCAATTGCACACGCTGCTGATGTTGATTTAACAATCGATGATTTCACACGTATCCAAAAACGTGTTCCTCATATTGCTGACTTAAAGCCAAGTGGTCAATATGTAATGGAAGATTTATATAATGTGGGTGGTATACCAGGCGTTATGAAAATCCTTTTAGAAGCGGACTTACTTCATGGAGACTGCTTAACTGTAACAGGAAAAACTATTGCTGAAAATTTAGCTGATTATCCAGAATTAGATATTGGGCAAAAAATTATTACTGAACTTAAAAACCCTAAACGTCCTGATGGACCGCTAATTGTTCTTAAAGGTAATTTATCACCAACTGGGGCAGTCGCTAAAGTGTCGGGCGTTAAAGTAAATCGCCACACAGGGCCTGCACGAGTGTTTAATACAGAAGAGGAAGCAACGCAAGCTGTAATTGATAATAAGATAAAAGAGGGCGATGTTTTAGTTATTCGTTATGTTGGTCCTAAAGGTGGACCAGGAATGCCAGAGATGTTATCAATTTCAGGTATTCTAGTAGGAAAAGGCCTTGGAGAAAAAGTTGCATTATTAACAGATGGACGCTTTTCAGGTGGAACGCATGGTTTAGTAGTTGGTCATATCTCACCAGAAGCACAATCAGGTGGGCCAATAGCATTACTAAAAGATGGTGACATGGTAACAATTGATGGGAAAAAACAAGAAATATCTGTGGATGTTTCAGATGAAGAATTAGAGCGTCGTCGTAAAGATTGGGTAGCACCACCACTTTATTCAAAAGGTGTGATGGGTAAATATGCAAGACTCGTTTCATGTGCCTCAATGGGTGCAGTAACAGATGCATTTGAAGATTAATAAAAAAGAAGTCACAATTAATTGTGACTTCTTTTTTTATTTACCTGTTAACCCAGCATGGATTTTATCAATATTATACTGTAAGTATTTAACATACGTATCTGCTTCTTCACCTAGTGCACCAATTTCATCAGAATAAAGTTTGTCTTCGTAAATATCTACACCACTTTCATTAGAAACAGTTTCCATTGGACGTGAATCAACATTTGATTCAACAAATAACACAGGTGGTTCTTCTTCTTTAATAAAATTAACTAATGTTTTAATTTGCTTAGGTGTTCCATTTTCTTCAGTATCAACTTCCCAAATAAAGCCTTCTTTTAAATCATAACGATCAGCCATATACTGATAAGCCCGTTCACTTGTCACTAAAACACGATCTTCTTCTGGGATTTCATCAATACGTGTTTGATATTGTTCATCCATTTCTTCAAGAGTGGTAAGATAAGCTTTAGCATTTTCTTCTATTGCTTCTTCATTTTCAGGTGAGATTTCAATTAAAGCATTTTTAATGTTTTCTGCCATGATAATTCCTATATTAGGATCAATAAACGAATGTGGATTTATTTCTTCTTCAGTACCGTCCTCTGAACTTAAATACATTGGTTCAACTCCGGCTGATACTTCATATATGATTGCGTCATCTTGTCCAGTTGATTCAGTTAATTTTGTAAACCAACCACCATCTCCACCTTCAAGATTCAATCCATTAAAGAATAATACATCTGCATCTTCAGTTTCTTTAATATCTTGGGGAAGAGGTTCATAATCATGTGGATCCGTTCCAACTGGGACTAAATTATAAGTTTCCACATATTCGCCACCAATTTGTTTTACTATATCTTCAAGTAAGGTAAATGTGGTAATAACCTTTATTTTTTCATCGCTTCCAGTTTTTTCTTCATTGGAATTTTTATCACCACTGCCACAAGCAGCCAGTAAAATGACCGCTAAAAATGAAACAGCTATAAGTTTAATAAAATTTCTCATAAAATAAACCTCTCCTTAAATATAGACTTTAAAAATTATTAAATCGATTTTGCTTTTTGTTTCTGAATTGCACGCCATAAGACACCTTGTTTAGGTGCAAATATAAATGCTAAAACAAATAAAAGTGTTGCAACAAGAACAATAACTGCACCTGATGAAAAGTTATAAACAAAACTAAAGTATAATCCAACTACAGATGAGAAAGCACCAATTAAAGCGGATAATAGAATCATAATCGACAGCTTATTTGTTAAAAGATAAGCAGTCGAAGCAGGTGTAATTAACATCGCAACTACCAAGACAACACCAACTGTTTGTAATGATGCAACAGTTACTAAAGTAAGTAATACCATAATTAAATAATGAATTGCTCTTGTAGGTAAGCCGTATGCTTGTGCCATAGTTTCATCAAAGCTACTCACTAGTAATTCTTTATAAAAAAGCACAACAGTTAGAAGAACAATCCCACCAATAATAAGTGTAATCCACATATCTGATGAACGTACAGATAAGACATTACCAAATAAAATTTGTGTTAAGTCGGTTGCTGTTTGTGCTTTTGAAATAAAAATAATCCCTAGTGCAAAAAAGGCTGTAAAAACAATACCGATTGAAGAATCATTTTTAATTCGACTGTGTTGTGTTACCACTCCGATAGCAACAGCTGCTAAAACACCCATTAGGACGGCTCCATAAAAATAATTAATCCCTAACATAAATGAGATAGCTACACCAGGGAGAACAGCATGAGAAATGGCATCTCCCATTAAAGCCATTCCACGAAGAATAATAAAACTGCCAATGACACCAGAAATAATTCCAACCATGATTGAAGTGAAGAAAGCTTTTTGTAAAAATTCATATTGCATTAAGTCATTAATGAATTCCATTTAAACGCCAACCCCCATTTGGTTGAGTAAACCAAAGTCCATATTATAGGCTTTGTTTATTACTTCTGGTTTGATAACTTCTTGAACGGGACCTGCCCCAATTAATTGTTTATTAATTAAAATCAAATCATCAAAATAATTAACAACCTTTGTTAAATCATGATGGACAACGAAAACGGTTTTTCCACTATCACGTAATTTTTTTAGAATAGAAATAATTGTTTTTTCACTTGCTACGTCAATGCCTACAAAAGGCTCATCTAAAAAGAAATATTCGGCCTCTTGAGCGAGTGCTCGAGCTAAAAATACACGCTGTTGTTGCCCACCTGAAAGTTCAGCAATTTGCCTATTAGCAAATTCTTCCATATTAACTTGTTTTAAACATTCATAGGCAAATGCTTTATCAGATTTTTTAGGACGTCTAAATAAACCTAATCTAGGATATCTACCAATTAATACTGTGTCAATTACTGTAATTGGAAAATCCCAGTCAATATCACTTCTTTGAGGTACATATGCAATGTTTTTCCTAATAAGTTCTACACTATCTCCATCAAAAGAAATCGTTCCTTTATCTTTAGTGATAAGATTAAGTACAGCCTTCATTAAAGTAGACTTACCAGCGCCATTTGGACCTATAATTCCGATTAATTTGTGTGAATTAAATTCAAATGTAATGTTTTTTAAAACTTCCTTGCCATGATATGAAACGTGTAAATTTTTAACGCTGACAGTTCCTGCCATTACTCTCACCTTCTCTATATATAAGTTATAATTTATAATTAAGTTAGTCATACACGAAAAAGTTTACCTAATGCAACTTATCGATAAATACAGTGTATTACATACAAAGATATTTGTAAATAGATTCGTAAAAAATGTCATTTTAATTTGACAAAAAAATAAGTCGTTGATATATTTAAAGTTATGTTTTAAAACAGAAGAAGCAATCCTCGTTAGGTGAGGCTCTTATATGGAAGTAAACTACTACCCAGAAACGTCGAGAGACACCAATGTGTCAGCAAAATTAGTCGAACAAGGCTTGTTTTAATGTAGCTGGTGATAACTCTAAACCAATCCATCTAGAGCTAAAACTCTACAGTGGAGGATGATTAATCATTCATAGATAGACCATTGTGATAAAAACACCTTTCTTGGTTGAAGGGTGTTTTTTCATTTATAATTATATAAGTTAAGGATAAGGGGGTTACTAATAATGATTAATAAACAAGAATTCAAAATAGAAACAGCTGGATCATTGATGAAAGATGAGTATGTTTCTGTTACAAAAGACGTTACAATTGAAGAGGCAGTATCTATATTAAGAGAAAATGTAAAAGATAAACATAATATATATTATATGTATATAGTCAATCAATTTAATCAATTGATTGGTGTATTAACAATTAGAGAATTACTTGCAGCAGATGGAGAAGAAAAAATTGCTGATGTTATGGTAAAAGATATTGTAACCATACCAGTCGATGAAGACCAAGAAGAAGTAGCATCTGTGTTTCGTGATACTGATCTTGTTTCGATGCCTGTTACAAATGAAGACAAACAAATATTAGGTGTTATTCATGTTGAAGATATTTTAGATGTTATGCAATTAGAAGCGACAGAAGACTTTCATAAAATGGCATCAATGGGTACGACACCAGCCGACTTTTCAGAAATGGGTTTAATGAA